>Ga0233425_10000312_pt1 | contig 127462 bp, 125 predicted proteins | sample Watercolumn_Towu_2_FD_181712 | JGI IMG/M metagenome (GOLD analysis project Ga0233425, IMG submission 181712) | Freshwater microbial communities from Lake Towuti, South Sulawesi, Indonesia - Watercolumn_Towuti2014_140_MG | ecosystem: Environmental > Aquatic > Freshwater > Lake | place...
CCTACGGTCTTCGGGACGAAGAATACCTTCGCCTCAAGGTCCTCACCTGCATGCTGCGGGAGATCTGAAGGGATCACAATCCACCCACTCGATTACGCGATGAGCCTGAAGAAGTTTAACCGATCTAGCCATAGAATGACACGATGGTCTCGACCACCTCGGTCTGCTGCGCGGAGGTCAGCTCCGGATAGATCGGAATCGCGACGGTCTCTTTAGCAGCGCGCTCCGACTCCGGGAAGTCTCCCTCTTTATGGCCCAGGTACTGGAAGCACTCCTGTAGATGGAAGGGGACCGGATAGTAGATCTCCGCGCCGATCCCTTTCTGCTTGAGATGAGCCATGAGATCGTCTCGACGCTCCACTCGCAGCACGAACTGGTTATAGATATGAAAGTTCTTGGCGCCTGAGTTGCGATACACCGGCTCTGGCAATGAAACTTTCCCCTTTTCCAGCAAGCCACTCTGCTGAAAGAGCGCTTCGTACCGCTTGGCATTCTCTTGCCGCCGCTTGGTCCAGCCGTCCAAATAATTCAGCTTGACGTTGAGCACCGCCGCCTGGATCGTATCGAGCCGGAAATTCCCGCCGATCAGCTTATGGTAGTACTTCGGCTTGCTGCCATGGACGCGCAGTATTTTCATCCGCTCTGCGAGATCGGGATCGTTCGTGACCGCCATCCCACCGTCACCCAGACAGCCCAGGTTCTTGCTCGGAAAGAACGATAGGCAGCCGATGGTCCCCATGCTGCAAGCCCGTCGGCCGTCGCGGTATTCCGAACCGACGGCCTGCGCTGCGTCTTCGATGACTTTCAGATTGTGCCGTTTGGCAACTTCGAGAATCGGTGTCATGTCGGCACACTGCCCATAGAGATGTACCGGGATGATGGCTTTGGTCTTGGGCGTCACCACGCGACCGATTTTGGCAGGGTCGATATTGTAGGTCTTGGGGTCGATATCGACGAGCACCGGCTTGGCACCGAGCCGGGCGACCGCTCCCGCCGTCGCAAAAAAGGAATAGGGCGTCGTAATGACTTCGTCACCGAAGCCGACCCCCATTGCCATGAGGGCGAGCAGCAGCGCATCGGTCCCTGATGTCACGCCGATGCCGTATTTGGCCTGGCAGTAGGTGGCTATCCTCTCTTCCAACTTTCCCACCTCCGGTCCCAGGATGAACGCCTGACTCCGGAACGTCTGTTCCAGCGCCGCCATGACTTCCTTGTGAAGCGGCTCGTGATGCGCTTTCAAATCGAGTAGTGGAACTCCCATAGATTCTCCTTGCAAACGGCTAAAAAGATTTCCTGCGCTGCATGCCACATGGCACATGCGGTCGCGGCGACTCGGAAGCTCGCCCGAGGCCCTGCAGCAGCTCCTCGAAGAGCGGTTCATACTCCTTGAGGTTTCGATAGATCGCAATGGCTGTACGCTCATTATAGGTATGCACCGTGAGATTCCGGTCTTCGATCATTCGGATCCATAGGGGACTGTCCCGAACAAATCCGCAGGTAAATGCTTCGCTCAGGCATCCCTTGGGCGAATGGCACAAGATCCCCTGTTTCCGCAGCGCCCTTTGCACGGCCTTCCACGCCAGCTCAAAGGTAAATTCGAACCTTTTAATCGCCGCATCCCGAACAAGAGATGACTCCGGCTCTCTCAACACCTCTTGGAGCCGCCGCAGTGCCTGTTCAAACGCTCTCACGGCTTCTCCGCGTTCCATTACGCCAGAACCTGCCCCTGGCTTAGAATGCGATCCCGAAATCGATCATGAACATGTTGGACATCGATGATCTGGATCTTTCTCATGGTCGGCAACTTATCAATCTCCTCGTGGATATCCAACATGATGGCCGGGTCGACAGCGGTGGCACCAGCGATTGCAATATCGATGTCTGATGTCGGAGCGGCTTCCAACGTCGCCCAGGAGCCGAATAGGAGAATCCGCTGCGATTCGTCCGGCAGATATCGGCGAATCACTCGGACGATAAGCTTGAGGATTGGCCGAATGTCTCGATCCTTCATCTCTTCTATGTGACTCGACCGACCTTTTCCCTCCATAGGGTTCTTACACCGGCACCACGTCGTTCACGTCGATCTCCACCGCTGCTGCCTGCTGAATCAACCTGATTCCGAGCACCAGCCGGTGCCGCTTTTCTTTCCGCAAGAGAATCCCATGCACGCCCCGCAACGGCCCCCGCACAACCTCGACGGTCATGCCTTCGTGCAAATAGGGATGCGGGTCGTAGGGCAGGACGCTGCTCATCAGCTTCTTCAAGGCCTCGATTTCATCGTCCGGGATCGGCTCCGGGCGACTGCCGCTTCCGACGATCCCCACGACTCCCAACACCTTCTGAACCGGCAGTTTCGCTTCTTGCCCGAATCGCACGAAACAATAACCTGAAAACAGCGGCACTTCGATCTCTTTCCTCCGATCCTTCCACTGACTCAGACGTTTTACGGTCGGGAGCAGGGGCTCGATGCCTTGTTTGTCGAGCTGATCCCGCACCAGCTTTTCATGGCGAGATTTCGTCCGCAGCGCGTACCAGCGGAGTGTGCCCATGAATTCATTCATGGGCCACTCCGTGCGCGATGCGCGCGAAAGGCGAGAAAGGCGCCACCCCGAGCGCGACGCGCAGAAAAAGCGAGAAATGCACGACTGGCCAACCCGGCGGATTGAAAGAGCATGAGAGCGGCGCTACTTCCTTTTGAGGGTCCTAATCAAGGCACCTAGCATGGAGCTTACTTTCTCAACTCTCTGACTGAGATTCTTTGCATGATCCTGCTCGATATATCCGATCCGCTGGGCGATGATGAGGTGAGTTTTGAGCTCGCCCGAAGATCCCTTCGCTATATACAGATACCGAATAAATTCGGGGATAGTCTCTCGTTCCTTGCCTTCTGCAATGTTAGCCGCTATCGATACTGCTGATCTTCGAAGTTGGTCTCTGAAACCAAAATCCTGGTTGAAGCTGCCGCTTTTCAAAATGGTGTACACATCTACGGCCAACGAGGTTGCCTCCCGCCAAACGTCTAAATCCTCGAATCGAGTGACAGCCGTTTGCTCACCGCGCAAATCCCACAATTCCCACCTTTCTCGCGAATCCCGCCAGTCCCGCTTGTCGCGCGCCCGGCGGAGACAGCTTCGCCCTCTCACTTACAGTGAACAACAACACCCCGGAACCGCACTGCTCAGACCGACGGAACGAGCGTCAGGATCTTTCCATCCGGAACGCGATGCCGTCCCAGATTCTCTCTGTGCCTGGTCGTCTGTTCGATATCCGCCAGCAGCACCGCATCAAACTCCCACTCGGCCAGGACTTCCGTCCTACAGACAGGATAGGACAGGAACGACTCCCGCTCTCCGTCCTCCACAAATCCGACCAAGGTCATATCCGTTTCGCGAAGCGACAAATACGCCATCTCCGCGAATTCACCGGTTCCGTAGATGACCACTCGTTTCACACCGCTCCCGGTCGCGCGCGACAAGGCTTCTCTCAGCCGGGCACGCATATCACGATAGTAAGACAGCGAATACTGCATGTACAGATACGTGAGGCGCGACTTATAGGCAAAACCCTTCGGGGTCAACAAATACCGCATTCGGTGGGAAGGAATCATCGTAATCTTGATGTACCCTTTTCTAGCGAGCCGGTTCAGATAGAGATTCGTCAGTCCAAGCGCCACGCCCAGTTTCGTGGCAAGAGACCGCTGGGTAACGGCGCCGTTTCGTTCCAGTTCCGTCAGCAGAAGGAGATCTCGTTGGCCCTGAAGATTCATAGAGTTAGAGCGATCAGCCCACGCACGTTCAGAACATGAACATAATTAGCTGAGGGAGTCAAGCGGAAAGCCCCAATGGATGGGCTGAACGGGTGCTAGAAACTTCGAAGGAGCGGGAAGATGAGCTGAAAAATGGGGATGTTACACCTGCCTCCATTATATATGGAGCAGGGTTAATCCTGAGGGAGTGGACGCCGCTTGCGCCACTAGGTCTGCCACTCCCGGCACAGTGAATCGATCGAGGCAATCCCAGTAGGGACAGGCTTCCCCGATACATCTTTCGCAGGTCGGGACATCGGGCCGCAGAAGCAGCCCATCTCCCAACGGCTTCCATCGCACCGGCAGATTATTCTTCCGGGGATCGAACAGGCTGACCGTCGCCGTCCTGAGCGCCGCCGCGAGGTGGGCCGGTCCGGTCGCTCCGGAGACGACGGCATGGGCGGTGGTAATCAGGCCCATCAACTCCCGGATTGAGAGCCGGCCCATCAGATTATCGACTCCGACCGGAAGACCTGTCCCGGAGGGCGCTTCGCGCTCAAACTCGACCCGCTCTGCCTCATTCCCGGTGAGCGCCACACCATAGCCTCTGCGCGCAAGTTCCGCGGCGAGGTCGCGGTAGCGCTCCGACCTCCAGCGGCGCGCGGAAACACCGCCGGGATGAATCACAATCCGCGGGCTCGGCAGGTTCGCCCACCGGCGCTCTCCGGCACCCAGTTCAACATCGTTCACAATTAGAGTCGGGCGACTCACAGCCAGTGGATTCACTCCGAGCCCCTTCAGCATTTCGACGTTGTATTCCGATTCATGTTTCGAGAACTCGCTTCGATGCCTGTAAATGCGCCGATTAGCCAGCAGGCTGTACCAGCGAAATGCAGTCGCCACCCGAATCGGCACGCTCGCAAGGAATGCCGCCCACATCAGACGACGGAACGGCTTGAGAAACATCGCCGCATCCACACCATCGGAAAAGGCGGATCGAAGGTCTCTCAACGGATCCGTCCAGCGCATGGTTCGGACATAGTCCACATCGGGATGGCGCTCGAGGATGGGCGCCACGACGGGGCTCGTGAGAAAGCCGATCTTCACACCTGGAACCATCTGTCTCAGCTGTGACGCGACCGGGAGAGAAAGGATCACATCACCGATGCCGTCTGGTCGAACTATCAGGACATTCATGGGACAATCGTGGGCGCGGTCAATCGGCGCCGGACAGCCTCAACCACTTCATCCGGCGTGATGAGATGGAGACACTCCAGCTCGGGAGAGTGCCGGCAGACTCGACTGAAACAAGGGCTGCAGGGCACCGGCCCAGTCAGGACCTGATGGCCACTCCCATAAGGACCGGTCCTCACCGCACTGGTCGGTCCGAACATCGCCACCACCGGGATCCCCAGCGCGGCGGCGACGTGCATGGGCCCGGAATCGTTCGTGATCAGCGCGCCAGATTTGGAAAGCAGCGCCGGCAGACAGCCGAGTGGAACCGCGCCGGTGAGATCAATGACCGAGGCCTTCGCAAGGGCCTTCAGCTGACTCACGTCCCGCCGGTCATCCGGACCTCCGATCAGGACGACCGGACCAATCCCGGCCCGGTCCAACTCATCAACCACAGCGCCGAACGATTCGAGGGGCCAGCGCTTGGTGGGCCAGCGCGCCGACACATGCATCGCCACCCATGGCCGATCCACAGAGAGTCCCTGACGTCGGAACGCATTCCGGACCACAACCATATCCGCCTCTGTGATCTTAAATCGAAATCGCGGTGGGCGCTCCGGACAGGCGCCCAGTGCTTCTGCAACGAGTAGGTACCGATCAACCGCGTGCATCTCCTGATGCGGCACCCGTACCAGATCCGTATAGAACCAGGGACTGCCTTCCCTCCCGTTGGCAAATCCGATGCGCCGTGGTGCGCCGCTGAACCCCGTCAGAACCCCGCTTCGAAACAATCCCTGCAAATCGACGACGAGGTCAAAGCGCTCGATGCGTAGCGCACGCAGCTGCCACACCCAGCTCCTGGCGGTCGCATCCACCGGCCAGACCCGGTCGACGTCTTCGGCTCGCTCGACAAGCTCCGCCCACTGACGCTTCACCAACCAGGTGATATGCGTGGCCGGCCACCGCTCCTTGATGGCCGACACCACCGGGAACGTGTGGACGATGTCGCCGAGCGAACTGGGCTTGATCAGGAGAATTCGAGCGTGATCCAGCGCCAGCACTTGGGAACGCCCATGAGGAGAACCCATCAGTCAGCCCTCACACCCTTACCCGCACTGAGGTCCTTTCTCTCGTGCGTACCAGTATCGGACGCGCCAAACCTCACGATAGTTCCACAACCGGAATCAGTCTGCGAGCCCGGCAGGGGATCATTGGGACAGGGCATGGGCATGAACTTCTGCGGAATATAAATGGTCGAGTAGATCTTTCCCGCTTGCGGTTTTTGCCGTTTCGCGCCGCTCTCTCAGCGATCGGCAAAGCCGCTGCCACACCCGCGCATACGGCAGCGCCGTCAAATGGCGTCGCCAGTTCCTGTTTCCGCGTACGATCGCCGCAATCCATTCGAAGTTGCCGGAACCGGAGGCCGGGGCGAAATCGGCAACCGGCTCATTCCTGGGTTCCAGAAACATGGTAATGATTCCGCCATCCCGTGAAATCAGGTGCCAGGCTTCGTGCAGCCCATGTTTCTTCGCCAGCGCCCGCAAGGACACCACGTTGAAATTGTAGAGGTGGGCCTCATGAAAGGTACTGTGGGGGGATTGGCAGGTGGCCTCCACGTTCGGCACTTCGACGACCAGCATGCCGTCCGATTTGAGCCAGGATCTCAGCTGCGCCAACACCGCGCCAGGATTTTCGGTGTGTTCGAGCACATGCCACGTCGTGATGACATCGAACGACTGGGGCGGAAACGTGCAGCCCTGGATGAAGCCGACCTGAACCGCCAGCCCATACTCTTGCACGGAGTACTCAGCGTATCCCCGGTTCGGTTCGACCCCGCTGACCCGATGACCCAGGGATTGGAGCAAGTATGCGAACTCCCCGCCCCCCGTCCCCACGTCCAGAATGGTCTTGCGAGTCGGGAGTAGCTTGGCGATCTTTTCCAGGCGGGACAAGGCGACCTTGCCGGCACGCAGCACATGCTTCGGTTTGGGGGTATGGGTGTGCTTGTACGAGACGCGATATTCCTCTTCGTAGAAGTGCTTGGCATCGAGCGGGCGTGGGTCGGACCAGACGAGGCCGCACGACCGGCATATCACGGTTCTCAAGGGTTTCCCTGTTCGACTGACCTGAGAGAGGACGGCGACCTTCGTGCCACCGCATAGATTGCAGGGGATGGAACACCCTTCCGGTTCCTGCCTCATGCGCTCTCCCCTCATCCACTCCGCTCGAGACACACAGTATAAAGCGCCCTCGGGCCAATGCAAGCCCCTGAGCCTCGTCCGTACTCCTGCTTGCTCTCACGAATGCAGCCCCTGGCATTCATCGGCATGTCCGCGGCGCCTTTCCGCATCGGACAGAATCCAGTCCGCTGCTTCAGCCAGCGACGACGCTTTCCAATCAGGCACAAGTTCCGCCGACTCCACCGTCGCAGCGGGCCGCGACCGGTCGGCTCCCGCCGTCACCAGGATGCTGCGAGCGCCGATGCGCTTCGCGAGCTCCATATCGCGTCCCTGGTCACCGATCAGATAGGAGCGCGAGAGATCGATGCCCCCGTCACGCAGAGCCTGGTCAATCATCCCGGCATTCGGTTTACGGCAACGGCATTGTTCGTCAGGATGGTGAGGACAGAAATAGATGGCATCGAGCGAGGCCCCCGCCTCATGGAGCAGCCGCCTAAGTTTCTGGTGAATGGCGTCAAGATCGTCCAGCGAGAGTAGCCCTCTGGCAACCCCGGATTGATTCGTCACCACGATCAACCGAGCGCCGGCCTGTTTCAATCGCGCCAGGGCCTGCGGCACCCCGGGGAACAATTCATACTGGTCGGACGACCGGATGTAGCCGGGGTCCGGATTCAGCGTGCCATCGCGATCCAGAAAGATGGTGAAGCCTTCGAGGAGAGCTGACAGGGCTGCAGGCTGACGGTCCGACAGGTCTGTGACAGGCATCGCCGAGTGCTCACTTGTCAGCTTGGGTCTTGTCAGCTGATGGGTCCGCAACTGGCTTACCGCCGTTTCATAGACCCGATCGACCGACACTCTTGTCATGCAGCGGTGGTCGATCGGACATTCCCTGAGGAGACAGGGCGCACAGTCGACCGGCTCGCGCACGATGGATTCCTGCTGCCCGTAGGGCGCCGTCGTTCGCCAGTCGGTCGGGCCGAAGACCGCGACCACCGGCACACCGCAGGCCGCAGCGATGTGCATCGGACCCGTATCGTTGGTGAGCAGGAGTCGGCAGCGTTTAGCCGCGGCCAGCAGTTCCCGAATAGTCGTCGCTCCGGACAGGACCACTGACGGCGTCTTCAGTCGAGCCGCAATCTCACTCCCCAGGGATTCTTCTCCCGGAGCCCCTAGAATCACCACCGCCACCGGCTTTCCTTCATCCTCCCGCATACGCTCAGCCAGCCGGTCAGCGACCTCCGCAAATCGATCCGGCAGCCAGCGCTTGGCGCCCCCGTAGGTCGATCCGGGGTTGATGCCGATCACGAGATCCGACGATGCGATGCCAGCCGAATCCAGTCGCGCCTCACACCGCCGTTCCTCATCGGCCGACACCGCCAGCCTGGGAAGCGGGGGTGCACCGGCCGTCCCGAGCGGTCTCAGCATATTCCAATAATACTCAACCTGATGCATCGTGGAACGGCGATCAGGAGGCGCAACGGGATCGGTAAGAACAAACGCACGCCCATCGGTGGCATACCCGTATCGACGCGGGATGCCCGCCAGCCATGCGAGGAACGCCGCTTCAAACGCATTCTGAAACAGCACCGCGAAGTCGAAGCGATGCCGGCGGAGCAGACCGGCGAGCACCCACTTTCCCGAAAGGCCCGCGTGGATACGTCTGTCATCGTACACCAACATCCGATCGAGCCCCGGATAGGCGACGAACAGCTCTGCCACGGAGGACTTGGCGAGCAGCGTCAACTCTGCCTGCGGGAACAGGGACCGCAACTCACGGAGCGCCGGCTCGCACATCACGGCGTCGCCGATCCAGTTCGGCGCCCGCACAAGAATCCGTTTGATCGCTTCTCTACGCACAGGCCTCCGAGCTGAGCGCGTGTCGTGGTTCACGCGGGACGAGCGGGAAACGCGCCACGAATGGGGGGATGAACGCCAGCGCAAGTGACTTGTCGCAGCTCCGGTTGTCCACACCCGTCGCGCTCATCGCGCCTTTCCCGCTTTTCTCGCCCCGCTCGCGTTCCTCACCAGTCCCGCTCTTCGCGCCTCTCCCACTCATTGCGCCGCCACCTTCCCGGCCCCCAGGACGATCCGGCGCAGCCGCTCTTCCCCACGCACCACCTCCGGCTGCAGACGCAACGCCCACCATGGATCAACCGGCAGCAGAAACGGAGGCAGCTTGGCCGCGTCCTTTTCCGTCGTCAGCACGATGTCGGCCCCCGCAGCCTGAGCCATGGTTCGAATCTCGCCGACATCGTCGGCACGGTACTGATGGTGATCCCGAAAGACCGTCTCCCCCCGAATATCAACCCCGAGCAACGCGGCCGATCGACGGAACGACTCGCTGTTGCCGATTCCGCTCACCAGCCAGACCTTCTTTCCGCGGCACCACTCAAGCGGTCTCTTCTCCTCCACCTGCACCGAGAGGAGGGACTCCGGCTTGAATGTCACCTCGAGGCATTCTTCGAGTGGGAGGTCAATCGCCTGTAACCGGCTGCGAAGCGCCTCCACGCCTTCCTGGATCTCGGCCCGCGTGATGAGCACCGCGGTCGCGCGCTTAAGGCCGCTCAGCGGCTCCCGCAAACGGCCGGCTGGAAGCATTGCATCGATCCCTGTGGCGTCCATCGCATCGAGCAACACCAGATCGACGTCCCGATGGAGCGCCCGATGCTGAAATCCGTCGTCGAGAATCATGCAGTCCACCGGAAACTGTTCCAGCACCCACCGTCCCAGCGCCGCCCGATCACCGCCGACCGCCACAATCACCTGCGGGCAGCGTCGTGCCATCAGGAACGGCTCGTCTCCCGCGGCCGACGGACCAACCAGAACTTTCTCCCCGTCGGACACCAGCAGATGCCGGTCCGCACTCGTGCGCTTGTATCCTCGACTCAAAATGGCCACCCGCTGTCCCTTCGCCTTCAGCCATTCCGTCAGCAGAATCACGATCGGCGTTTTGCCGGTCCCCCCGACGGTGAGATTGCCCACGCTGATCACTGGACAGGGCAACCGTGACGATGACAACCATCCGTGGCGAAAACACCAGAGACGGAGCTGGACGAGGAGGCCGTAGAAGGTCGCCACTCCGTAGAGCCCCTGTCGAACCGGCTGTCCCGGATGCACGAGCGCCATGGCTACAGCCTTGCCATGACCGGTCCCGGCGCTGCCCGGACGACCCGGTCGGAGTGCGAGGTCGCCGGGGTCAGACAGGATTCAATCAACTCCAGGCTCCGTTTCAACGCGCCTTGGTTGTCCAACACCACGCGTCTCGCAGCCTGCCCAACCGTCTCGCACGTCTCCCGATCGTCCAGCCATTCGCACAGATAGCGGACCAGGTCCTCGACGCCGGCAACGCGACGGCCTCCCCCTGCCTCCTGCAGCAGGGCTGCGACTTCCGCACAGTGGTCCGTATGGGGTCCGAACAGCACCGGCTTTCCCCAGACCGCCGGCTCCAGCAAATTGTGCCCGCCCACTGGAACCAGGGTACCGCCCACGAAGGCCGCCGTCGCTTCTCCATAGGCACGGGCCAGTTCGCCCCTCGTGTCCAAAATGATGACGCGCGGGCCTTCACCCGCCTCACAAATCAAACTCCTGCGTTGGGCGATGAATCCCGCCTCCCGGATCATCGCCTCCACTCGATCCACCCGTTCGATATGCCGAGGCGCCAGCATCAACACCAGAGAGGGATGGGCCTTCACCATCTGTCTATAGGCCGAAACCAGGAGTTCCTCTTCACCTTCGTGGGTGCTGCCGGCCAGGAACAACTGCTCCCGCTCGTGCACTCCAAGGCTCCGTCGGAGCGACCGATCGTCCGAACCTTCAGGAAGAGGCTGATCGAACTTGATATTGCCCGTCGTATACACCCGCGCAGGGTCGGCTCCTAGCGCCACGATACGCTGCCGGTCACGGTCGGATTGCATCAAACACAGAGTCACGGATCGGAGCACCGATCGATAGAAGGCTCGGATCCCTCCCACATCCTGACGGCCAAACGACCGCGAGGACAGTCGCCCGTTTACAAGCACAGCCGGCACGCGGCGGGCCCGCAGCGTCCAGAGCAGATTCGGCCACAACTCGGTTTCGACAAACACGTAGAGCAGAGGGCGCAATCGGTCGACCGTGCGCGTGACCGCCCAGGAGAAATCAAGGGGCGCATACCGATGTTCTGCCACGCCCGCCAATCGTTGCTCGACCGCTTCGCGGCCCGTCTCCGTGACAGTCGTGACGATGTATCGATACTCAGGATGGCGGCCCTGTAGCGCCTTCACAAGCGGCACCGCCGCCACCACTTCACCCAGCGAGACGGCGTGAACCCAGATGACCGGTCTGTCTGGTTCGTCTTGTCTATCCGGTCGACGAGATCGGCGGGACAGACCGAATAGACCGGACAGACTTCCTTCAAGTCCCAGCCGTTGCGGCAATCCCCTCCGGCAGCGCGGTTTGGCCACCAGTACCGCCACGATGACGGGAGCGGCAAGGAGCAGGAGGCTGTTATAGAGAACGCGCCACATGGCTTTGGACGTTAGACGTGAGAAGTGAAAGGTGAAACGCCCTGCCCGATTCCCATACGCCTAACGCCTCACGTTTCACCTGTTACGGCTTGTTCTGCCTGATCCGTCAGGCGATTAAGAACCGTCTCAAGTTGACAACGGGCTGCTTCGAGCGAAGTCTCGTCGGCTTCACGCGAGACCCACAGCGGATCTCCGTAGAGAAACAGGCCCCGGGAGAACGGATAGGGGACCATGTAACGATCCCAGCTCGCAAAGAGTTTTTTTTTGAGCAGGCGAAGGCCAGGGGCACGATCGGAAGCCCCGTCGCCTTGGCCAGTTGGACGACCCCGAGCTTCGCGACGTGACGCGGCCCCTTGGGGCCGTCAGGCGTCACCACGACATCATGCCCGGACCGGCCCAGCTTGATCAACGCGCGAAGCGCGCCGGACCCGCCACGCGTGCTCGATCCGCGCACCGCCTCATGACCGAACCGCGCGATGATGCGCGCGATGATTTCTCCATCGCCGTGTTGGCTGATGAGCACATGGGAAGCCGTTCCCCGATAGCCGATCGGGATCATGAGCTGCTGCGAGTGCCAAAAGGCCAGAATGATGTGGCGCCCCTCTCGATACAACACATCGACCGCTTGATGCCCTCGGGCTTCACAGCGCATCGATCGAGCGAGACCCCGGATCAAGGCGGCCGCGACCGGTGGGAATATGGAAAACTTGAGCCAATTCAGAAAGTAAGAATTTTTCATTGACTCATGGTTTCATTTGATCTCTGGCGCAAAAACTCAATGGACAAATGGTTCAATGGGCCAATTCTTCGGACTGGAACTGCATCGCATGCAGGCGACGATACAAGCCGCCCTGCCGGAGCAGTTCCTCATGGGACCCGACTTCCGCAATGGTTCCACGATCCAGGACGACGATCCGGTCCGCATGCTGGATCGTGGAGAGCCGGTGGGCAATCACCAGCGTCGTCCGGTTCTGCATCAGATTGGCGAGGGCCAACTGCACGATGCGTTCGGATTCGGTATCCAGCGCCGATGTCGCTTCATCCAGAATCAACAGGGGCGGGTCGCGAAGAATGGCGCGGGCGATCGCCAGGCGCTGCCGCTCTCCGCCTGACAACTTCACTCCCCGTTCCCCGATAACTGCGTCATACGCTTCGGGAAGGCGGAGAATGAAGTCGTGGGCATAGGCCAGCGTGGCGGCCCGTTCCACATCGGCATGGCTTGCTCCCGTCCGCCCGAATGCAATGTTGCTTCGGATCGTGTCATCGAACAGCACGATCTCCTGCGAAACAATCCCGATGTGGGACCGCAACGACTGCAGATTGTACGACGTCAGCGGCGTGCCATCCAGGAGAATTCGTCCCCCAGTCGGCTCGTAGAACCGGGGCACCAGACTGACCAGCGTGGTTTTCCCACTCCCGCTGCTCCCGACCAGCGCGACCACCTCGCCGGACCTGATCGAGAGGTCGATGCCGATCAGCGCCGGCACGACCTGGTTCTCATACTGCAGCGAGACCCGTTGGAATTCGATCCCGCGGCTGATCCCGACCAGCGGGACCGTGCCGTGATCCTTGGACTGCTCCGTCTCGAGATCCAACACCTCATACACGCGCTCGGCCGCGGCGAGCGCCTGCTGAATCAGATTGTTCGATCCGGACAGTTTGCGAATCGGCGTGTAGGCCATGAACATGGCCGCCATGAACGAGAAAAACGAGCCAGGCGTCATGGCACCATGGATCACCAGGTACCCCCCGTACCAGACGATCGCGGCCACGCCGATCACCCCGATGATTTCCATGTGCGACGACCCGAGCGACCAGACCTGATTGGATTTCAGCGTGGTCGAGAGGAACGCGCGATTGCGGTCCCGGAACCGTTCAGCCTCCGCCTCCTCGCGTCCGAACGCCTTCACCATTCTGATACCGGCGAGCGTCTCCTGCACGGTTGAGGCCATGTCGCCCATCTGTTCCTGGCCGCTGGTCGCCAGTTTCCGCAATCGCTGCCCCACCCGGACCATGGTCAACGCCGAGAGCGGGATGACGATGACCGACACGCCCGCCAGTTTCCAGTTCTGATAGACAATCACGCCCACCATGGCGAGAAACGTGAGCGCATTCTGAAAAATGTCCTTCACGACGCTCGACGCCGCGCTCGCCATCAGTCCGACATCATTCACCACCCGAGAGACCAGACGCCCCGACGTGTTGGCATCGTGAAAACCAACCGGCAACCGCATGAGGTGATAAAACAACTCCTGCCGGATATCGGCCACCACCCGATTGCCGACGTAAGCCATCAGATACGTCTGCCCATAGCTGAAGATGGCCTTCAAGACGGCTACACCCAGCAACGCAAACGGCAGGACCAGCCACAAGCCCTCATTCTTCTCGATGAAGATGCCGTCCAGGACCGGCCGCACGAGCCAGGCATAGGCCCCCGTCAAGAGCGCCACCAGGCCGGAACAGACAAAGGCCGCCAGAAACCGGACCCGGTAGGGACGGACATACCGCATGAGACGCTTGAATCGGTCTAAGCCTGACATGCCGCCAGAACTACCTCCGCCACCCTGGCGGACGCGCCCGGTTCGCCCAAGGACGCCCGCACCTTCGCCAAACTCTGTTTCATGTCATCGTACGCGGATCGATTTTCCAGGATCGCCACCGCCTCGTCGTACACACGCTGCCCGGTTGCATCGGATTGAATCAATTCCGGCACCACCGATCGGCCCGCCACTAGATTGACGAGTCCGATCCATCGCACTCGAATCAGGTAGCGCGCGAGCCAATAGGTCAGCGAACTCGTCCGATACAGCAGAATCATGGGCGTGCCGATCACGGCCGCCTGCAGCGTCGCCGTGCCTGACGCCACCAATGCCAGATCCGCCGCGGCCATGACTTCACTCGACTGCCCTTTCACGACCGTGACCGGAACCGTACTCTGCCGCAGAACCGACTGCAACAGATTATCAGGAATTGTGGAGGCCTGCGCCAGGATAAATTGTGTTCCGGCCATCCGCCGCGCCAACTTCTCCGCCGCGTCGAGGAGGATCGGCATCAGCGACTTGACCTCCCTGGTCCGACTTCCCGGCAGCAACGCAATCACGCGACCTTCCGTGGAGAGACCAAATCCCGCGCGGAGCCGCTTGACCTCATACTGCGACGCGACCGCATCCAGTAAGGGATGGCCAACGAACGTACAGCGGACCGCCGCCTTGTCGTAGATGACTTTTTCAAAGGGAAGGACCACGAGCACATGGTCGACGCGCTGCTTGATCCAGTGAATCCGTCCGGGCCTCCAGGCCCAGATCTGCGGCGCGATGTAGTAGAACACGCGCAACCCCGCTCTCTTCGCGAAATACGCATAGCGCAGATTCAGCCCCGGATTATCGATGAACACAACCGCGTCCCAGGGCTCGGATCGGAACAAGCGGCGCATGGCCAGAAACCGTCGAATCCCTGCGGCAATCACCAGCGGACCGACCACGCCGATGACATCAAACCGTCCGACCTCCCGCACCAATTGCACGCCGGCCGCTTCCATCGCCGCACCGCCGATGCCGGCCATAGACACGGATGGGTCGCGTGCTCTCAGCGCCCGGGCGAGACTGGCACCGTGCAGATCGCCGGAGGCCTCGCCGGTAATGATGAGAATCCGTGCCATGGTGGTAGCGCGGGCACAGGCCGTGGTTAGAACCGGACAAAACCGGGAATCGTAATCGGACGGCTCAGCGCAACCCGCGCTCTATGCGTTGCGCTGTACAAAGGAATCGATCGCGGCCAACACCTGATGCGCGACCGCCAGCGCCGCCGCTCCATCTTCACCTGACACGACAGGACAGGACCCCGTCCTGATGGATTGCAGGAACGATTCCAGTTGCAATTTCAGGGGCTCGCCGTCGTGTCCTTTGAACTCTTCGATCGCGATCCCCGGACTCTGGCCTGAATCCACCGACAGGCGCCCGATGAACCCCTGACGAGTCTGGAAATCCATCGAAATGTAGCCGTCACGCTGGAACAGGCGCAACCGGCGCATCTTGTTCAGAGAGACCCGACTGGCGGTCAAGTTGGCCACACACCCGCTCTGAAATTGGATGCGCGCATTGGCGATATCGATCGTCGAGGAGAATACCGGCACCCCGGCCGCCCGTACCTCTTCGACCACACCGGGATTGAAGGACAGCACCAGATCGAGATCGTGAATCATCAGGTCCAGCACGACATCCACATCGGTACCACGCTGGCTGTAGGATCCGAGACGATGGCATTCGATAAACGCCGGCCGCTTAATGTGCGGCCGCATGAGTTGCATGATCGGGTTGAACCGTTCACTGTGGCCGACCTGAAGACGGCATCCCTTGGCCTTGGCCAGTTCCACGAGTTCCCGCGCCTCGCCCGATGTCACGGCGATCGGCTTCTCGACCAGGACGTGTTTTCCGGCTTCCAGACAGGCCTTGGCAACCTCATAATGAGCGGAGGTGGGAACGGCGATGCTGACGATCTCGATCTCGCTCAAGAGATCAGCGAGGCGATCGAACGTCTGCGCGCCGAACCGGTCGGCGATGGTCCGGGCCCTGTCCTGATCCAGATCCCTCACACCGACCAGCGTCGAATCCGGCAGCGCGGCATACAACCGAGCGTGGTGCTGCCCTAAATGCCCCACCCCGATGACTCCGGCCCGTAGTGGTGTCATACGCTCGTGTCGTGCCATGCCTGAAGCGTGAGGTGCGTGAATAACGGGATGCGCGAGTGCCTCGGGATTCGCCTGAGGCGCAGGTCTCGTCTACGACGCAGCGGGCGGCCCATCACTCTTGATCCCCAGCACAGCAATCCGGGCTGCTTCCGCTTTGCCCAAGAGCTGCTCCCGGTCCAGCATGACCGTGCGCCCGGCCTCGACCGCCAGTACCGCGGCTTTGACCGACGCCATCACCTCGATCGTCCGCGGGCCGATTGCCGGCAGATCGAACCGGAGGTCCTGCTGTGGTTTGCACCGCTTCACCACCACCGCTCCCTCTTTGGCCAATCCCCCACCGCGGCTGACCGCGCCGTCGGTCCCTTCGACAGCTTCCACCGCCACAACGACCCGGTCCCTGATCACGACGCACTGGCCGATGTCGAGGCGTCCGATCTCTTGTGCCACCTCCCACCCATACCGGATGTCGTTCCATTCCTTTTTGCTCGGTTGACGAGAGGTCAGCGCCCCCTCCTCGACCAGAATACCTTCAAGGCCGAACGTCGATTCGCAGATCACGATGCCTTCCCGTTCAAGTTCGGCCGCGATTTCACGAAGGATGTCGTCGTCCTTCCACAGGGCCAGCCTGGTCGCCAGGGCCAGAGTCCTGAAATCAGGGCGCACGGTGCTGTACACATGGGTTTTTTTGATGCCGCCCAGCATCACCGCCCGACTGATGCCATCATTCTTGAAGGCCTTGATCAGCTTGTTGAGCTGTCCGAGCTTGACCCAGTGGATACGATCCACATGGCGCTCAAGCTCCGGTTCTGTTTCCCCCTCGTGCGCCACCGCCGACACGTGCAGGCCCAACTTGCGCGCGTTATCGGCAAAGATAATCGGGAACCGGCCGTTCCCGGCGATGAGCCCGATTCGTCCGCCTTGTTCCGGCATCGACGTGGTCATGTTGGCGAGTGCTCACCCCCCTGATCGAATTCGATATCCAGATCGATGCTCACGACGCGCGACACCCCACGCTTGGTACCCTCCATGAACGTGAGAACCTTGGCGACATCCGCCTGGCCTTTGAACTCCTTCTTGGACAGCCTGATGGCCTCAGCCATACGATGGCCAGACCGAAAGAGCAGATCAAAGGCCTTCTTCAGCACGGCGATACGGTCCACGGAAAATCCGTGCCGTTGAAGTCCGACCGAATTGAGTCCATACAGATGGGCACGGTAGCCGCCGGCCGCCCGCATGAAAGGCGGGATATCCTGTCCGATGGCACAACACCCTCCCACCATCGCATAGTCCCCAACACGCACATACTGGTGGATGCCCGTTAAGCCCCCGATGATCGCGTAGTCACCGATCGTGATATGTCCTGCCAAACTGGCCGCATTGGCCATAATGAGGTAGCTGCCGAGCCGGCAATCATGCGCCACGTGGACATAGGCCATCAGAATGCTCCTGGATCCGAGCGACGTCACCCCTCCGCCCTGGACCGTTGCGCGGTTGACCGTGACATACTCCCGGATCACATTGTCATGGCCGATGATCACCTTGGTCGGTTCACCCTTATAGCCGAGGTGTTGCGGCGGGCCGCCGATCGAGGCGAAGGGGAAGACCACGTTCCGCTCCCCGAGCTCCGTCCATCCGTCTATCGATACATGAGACAACAACTTGGTTCCTTTGCCGATCACGACATGTTCACCGACCACACAAAATGGGCCGATTTCCACGTCATCGGCAAGACTCGCCTTGGGATGGACAATCGCTGTTGGATGAATCTTCACACCAGCCCCCTTCAAAGAAGTCATTCGTCGCTCGCGTCGGCTGCAATCCACTCACTCCAACGCTTGACGCATGGCAGATGACTATTGACGCGTTTCGCTCGTCTCCTCGGTCACCATGGCCGTCACGACCGCTTCACAGATCAATTCATTCTCGACAAACGCCTTGCCTTGCATCTTCCAAAATGGCGGCCGCTTCTTGAGCACTTCTATTTCAAAGCGCAGTTGATCGCCCGGCACAGCCGGCTTCCGAAATCTGGCCTCCTCGATGCCCGTCATGAAAACCACTGGTTTTTCGATCGGCCCTCCCGACTTGAAGACCAGGACGCCTCCTGTTTGCGCCATCGCCTCGATAATCAGCACGCCAGGCATGATCGGCCGTCCGGGGAAATGCCCCTGAAAGAACGGCTCATTCACCGTGATATTCTTGATGCCGACGATCCGGCGATTGGGTTCCAGTTCCTTGATCCGATCCACCAACAAGAAGGGATACCGGTGTGGAAGTAACGCTTGAATTTCTGCCTGTTCGATCCTCGCTATCAATGCCGCCTCCTCTCTCCTGCGATTGACCCGCCCCGCTAATTGTTCTGCCGATCAAATTCCTTGAGTACCAGCTCCGTCACATCCAGGCCGGGCTGGTAGTAAATCACGATGCGGAGCAGGGCTTCGTTGCCCTTATCGAGAATGGCCGTATACCCTTCCTTCTGGGCCACCGCCTGCGCGGCATCCGCGATCTTCTTCGAATACTCCGCCACCATGTCACGCTGTTTCTGCTGGATCTCACGATTGAAGTCTTGGACGCGCCGCTGATAGGCCTCCACCTTGTTTCGCAGCTGGTCCTGCTTCTCCAGTTTGGCGGCCTCGCTCAGCTTGCTGTTTGGATCCTGCAGAAGCTGCTCCAGATCCTTCATTTCCTGTTCCTCGGCATTGATGATCTTCTCGCGGGTCGCCGAATAACTCTTGACGTCCTCGAGTGCCAGTCGACCCGCCTTGGATCGCTCCATGACGGCTTGCTGATCCATGATGCCGATCTTCATGACATCCCCTGCCCGCACCGGCAGTACCCACACCACCAGCCAGAACACAACGCCCAACCACTTGACCCTGCCCATCCCCGTCATGTCACACCTCCGCTGACGCTAGGGGTACTCCCGGTTGATCTCTTCGATGACCTGGTTGGAGATATCGAGCGCGTCCTCGCTATAGATCGTCGGACTGCCCTTACTCTTATCCAGTACGACCTGCAATCCGAGCCGCTTGGCGATTTTCATCGCGGCGGCCTCGACCTTCTCCCGAAACCCATCCAGCACGTCCTTTTGCTTTTCCTGGATTTCCCGATTCACCTCGGCAACCTTCTGTTGATACTCCTGCACGCGCCGCTGAAACTGCTCCCCCCGCTCCCGGAATGCTTCCGGAGAGAGCACGCTTCTCTGCCGTTCTGCATCTTCCTGCACCCGGCGTAATTCCTTCGCCTCCAGGTCGATCAGCGCCTGGCGATTCTTCGAATAGGCGAGCATGCTGTCTTTCGCCTTCTTGCCCGCATTCGTGCTGTCGAGGAGGCGCTGCGGGTCGATCACTCCGACATTCCCCTCGACCTTCACCCCGGGTTTTGTGCAGCCTCCGAGGTTCAACGCCATCACCATGACCGTCGACAGCACCACCCACTGCATCCTTCGCATCCCTCTTCCCTGAATCCCGGCGTCCCGAGTCATCACATTATGTCCGAAGCTAGAATACCGATCCGACGGTAATCTCGAAGACGCCGCTCCGTTCACCGGGCTTGGGATCAAGGTTGATCCCGTAGGCGGCCCGCATGGGACCGAACGGGGAAATCCAGCGCCCTTCCAGCCCGGCCGCTTTTCTGAGGTTTAACGACAACGACTCGCCGACGTCGAACCCTTTTCCGTAGTCGAAAAAGATGACTCCGTTCAGCTTCGCTTCGGAGGAGATCGTGAAGACATAATCGACGTTGAAGATCAACTGTTTCACGGCGCCGATCGGATATCTGGTGTTGGGCAGAACGGGACCGGCCCGGCCAAATTGAAACCCACGCACGGTGGCAATCCCGCCGACATAGTATATCTCGCTGAGAGGAGTCGGTTGGTCTCCTATCGGTTCAACCGCCCCGTAGCGGCCGCGGAGCGAAAGCCTCGTATCGAACGGAAGCGGGGTGACCTTGATCACGTCCCCATAGTACCTGATGAAATCGTTGGTTCCCCCAAGATAATGCGTCCCCAAGTCGAATCCGCCGCCAATCCGCCAGCCGGTTCGTGGATCGATATAATAATCGCGCGTGTCCCTAAAAAAATTGGACCGGAATCCGGTGCTGGACTGGGTCCCGAGCTGTTGACAGATCCGCGGGACGAGATCCGGGCAGATGCCCGGGGCCGGATTCCTGTAGTTGAGCTCCTCCGCGAAGAAGCTGATCGACCCCATGCTGTACTCCGCCAACCACCGGCCGAATGTGATCGCGGCACCTGTTCTCGTTTCAAAGTACGAGCTATAGTTGGTCAGGGATCGATACATATCCACCTGCCCCGAGGTCAGCGAATCGTTCAAATAGGGATTGCGGAATGTAATCTGTCCGAAGCTCCGCCGCTGACCGAGCTGCCCGGCGATGCGGCCCATATAGCCGTACCCTCCGATATTCCCTTCCGAGATGTTGGCGATGGCCGCCATCCTGTCCAACGAACTGAACCCGCCTCCGATGCTGAACTGCCCCGTCGGCTTTTCTTTCACACGGACATTCAAATCGACCCCGCCCGCTTCGACCTGCTCCGGCAGGACCTCGACGGTTTCGAAGTAATTCAGATTGTTCAGCCGTTGAAAGGTCCGCTTGAGCGAAGGCGTATCGATCACATCCCGTTCGTCCACACGAAGTTCACGCCGGATGACGTTATCGCGGGTCTTGTTGTTGCCGTGGATGTTGATCTGCCGGATACGCATGATCTCCCCTTCCTTAAGGGCTAAGATAATCTTGACCGTTCGTTCTTCGTCATTCGGAATGACATTCGGCACGACCTCGGCAAACGCATACCCCCTACTTCCGTACAGGTCCGTCAGGCGCGCCATCTCATCTCGGACCTTGGCGCGCTGAAAGATCTCCCCTTCCTTGATCTTCAACCCTTCCCTGAGCTCGGGCTCTTCAAACGCCGTGTACCCTCGAAAGCCGACCTCTCCCACCGTGAACGGCTCTCCTTCGAACACATTGAAGGTCACCAAGAACCACTTCTTGTCCTCAGTCAGATCCACCGAGCCAAGGCTGACGCGGGCGTTGAAGTAGCCCTTGTTGAGCAGCGCTTCCTTGATCCGCTCCACATCGTTCGTCAGTTCTTCGCGTTTCAAGACGCCGGCATCGGAAAACCATGATGGAATCTTCAACTTCGTGAACATTCCATACCAGGGTATCCACTCACGTGTCGCGATGACTTTAAACATTTCGTCTTTGGTTGCCGCGCGCAAGCCGTCGAACGTGACAGATTTGACCGCAGCCTTGTCCCCTTCCTTGATAAAAAAAGTCAGACGTTTACGATCTTCGTCCAGCGCCTGGACCACCGGAATGACTTTGCAGTTATAGTACCCGTCATCCAGGTACTTGGCTCGGATCTTGTCGGCGCTTTCCTTGGCCTGCTGCATGTCCAGAAAAGTCTGACTCTTGATGGTCGTTTTCTCCTTCAGCTTCTCATCCGTCAGATTCTCGTTCCCGTCATACACGATTTCTGTGATAAACGGTTTTTCCCGAACGATAAACACCACCGCCGTCCCGCCCGGCACCGACTCTGTTTCGACCTGGACATCCTCGAAAAAACCGCTGTCATAGAGAATCTTCACCTGTCCGCGCACATTCTCGACTGTATAGGGATCACCGGGTTTGAGCGTGAGACGGCCGGCGATTGTGTGAAGTTCGGTCCGCTTGCTTCCACGAAGCTCAATCGACTTCACCGTCGAGCCGCTCGTCTGGGCCACCACGGCGCTGCTACCTGAAAGCACATAGATCGCCACCAGGAGGACGACAAGCCATCGCGGTCCGTGGAGGAAGGCCGTGGTCACCGACGCTCGTTCCAATACCACAGTGACAATACGGACGGCATCGCCACACAGTCCCCCGCAGTTCTAGAAGGCATGGACCAAGCCTATCCCCTTCGGTCTGCCTTGATGTGCCGACAAGGTGGAGCATGGCTGTCACGCATATGGCAATGTAGACTGCCTGCGCTGCTCAGCGTAGGAGCACCACCCACGAGCCCACGTATGCAAAATTGATGGATTATATTGATGCTTCTCCACATTGTAAAGGACTCGTCCCATTCCCTCTTGCAATTCACCAACTCGTTTTCCCGGATGATTGGCAGCCCGAGGGTTCCGTGAACCAGCGTGGGCAGCGCGACGTCAGGAGGGAACGATCCGACGGACCAGCCGGGAAGTCACCACGAGAGAGGTAGGTTTCGGAGGTGGCTCTCGATCATGCTTTCGTTGCGCGAACCGTCCGGAAAAACTTCTTGGACGCAATGCACACCGAACATGCGAAGAGTTCGCCCGTTTCTTGACATCACTACATCCATCACTTAGTATCCGTTTCATGTCGCGCGTCACGGTCAGAAAAGCCGTCATCCCCGCAGCAGGCCTCGGCACACGCTTTCTCCCCGCTACGAAAGCTTCGCCCAAGGAGATGCTCCCGCTGGTCGACAAGCCCCTCATTCAATATGCGGTCGAAGAGGCGGTGGCCTCCGGTATCGAAGACATCATCGTGATCACGGGCCGCGGGAAACGGGCCATCGAAGACCACTTCGACCGCTCCGTGGAGCTCGAAGAAAATCTGAAAGATACCGGCAAAAGCCAGGTGCTCCATCAAATCCGCCAGATTTCCAACCTCGCGAATTTCTGCTACGTGCGCCAGTCGGAGGCGCTGGGATTGGGCCACGCCGTGCTCTGCGCGCAGCACCTGATCGGCGACGAACCGTTTGCGGTCATTCTGGGCGACGAAATCATCGACGCCGCGGTGCCGGCCCTGGCCCAGCTCATCCATGTGTATAAGAAACGTCACGGCGCCGTGCTCGGTGTGCAGGAAGTCGCCAAGGCTGACGTCAACCGGTACGGAATCGTGAAACCCCGGTATGTCGCCCGCAGCCTCCACCGCGTCGACGATCTCGTGGAAAAGCCGGCTCCCGCCGATGCGCCATCGACCTTGGCCGTCATCGGCCGATACATCCTTCCCCCCGAGATTTTTCCGATCTTGAGAAAAACCGCTCCGGGAAAGAATGGAGAAATCCAGTTGACCGACGCGCTCAAGGATCTGGCAAAGCGATCCCCGATGTTCGCCCAGGAGATCAAGGGACATCGGCACGATGCCGGAGACAAGATGGGATTTCTGATCGCCACGGTCGAGTTCGCCCTCAAGAACCCGTCCCTGGGGGCTGAGTTCAGCGACTATCTCGTGTCACGCGCGCACGCGATTTCGAATGACCGACGAAGGTAGAGTGGAGTCGGCAGCTTGCAGTAGGCACCCCGCGCCAACCGACACGGGCCCTCCTGGATTCCATGATTAAAGGAACGAACGACAGATGACCGACCAGAACGAACAAGACATCCAGCCACCGCAGAACGTCGAAGTTCCGACTCAGCTCCCGCTGTTGCCCGTGCGCGACATCGTGGTCTTCCCGCATATGGTGCTGCCGCTGTTCGTCGGACGCGATATGTCGATCAAAGCGATCGAGGCGGCCCTTTCGGGCAACCGGATGATCTTTCTGGTGACGCAGAAATCCCTCGATGTCGAGAATCCCGCGCCTGACGACATCCGCACGGTCGGCACCGTCGGCATCATCATGCGGATGTTGAAGCTGCCGGACGAACGGATCAAGATTCTCGTGCAGGGCATCGCGAAAGCCAAGATCGTCAAATACATTCAGACCGATCCATATTTCTCCGTGCGGATCGACAAACTCCCCGACGCAAAAGCAGCCGCCACGGCCCTCGAGGCCGAAGCCGTCATGCGCACGGTGAATGAACAGATCGAGCGCATCGTCACTCTGGGCAAGGTTCTGATCCCCGACGTCATGGTCGTCATTGAGAATCTGGAGGAACCGGGACGGTTGGCCGACGTGGTGGCCTCGAACCTGGGACTCAAGGTCGACGTTACGCAGGCCGTGCTGGAGATTTCCGACCCGATCCTGCGGCTCCGGCAGGTCAGCGACATCCTCTGCAAGGAGATCGAGGTCCTGTCGATGCAGCAGAAGATCCAGGCCCAGGCCAAGGGCGAAATGGACAAGACCCAGCGCGAATATTTCCTGCGTGAACAGCTGAAAGCCATTCAAAAAGAACTGGGCGAACTGGACGAACGCGCGGAAGAGGTCACCGAATTCCGCAAGCGCATCAAAGACGCCAAGATGCCCGACAAGGTATTGAAGGAAGCCGAGAAACAGCTCAAGCGCTTGGAAAAGATGCACCCGGACACGGCCGAATCCTCCACGGTCCGCACCTACCTGGAGTGGATGGTGGAGCTACCCTGGTCCAAGCGGTCGAAAGACAACCTCGAATTGAAAGCCGCCGCCAAGGTCCTCAATGACGACCATTACGACCTGGAGAAGGTCAAGGAGCGCATTCTGGAGTATCTGGCGGTCCGGAAGCTCAAAGAGAAGATGAAGGGTCCCATCCTCTGTTTCGTCGGCCCGCCGGGCGTGGGCAAGACCTCGCTGGGCAAGTCGATCGCGCGTACGCTCGGGCGTGAATTCGTGCGTGTCAGTCTGGGCGGTGTGCGCGATGAGGCGGAAATCCGTGGCCATCGCCGCACCTACGTCGGCGCCCTGCCCGGCCGTGTCATCCAGGGCATGAAACAGGCGGGCACCAGCAATCCGGTCTTCATGTTGGACGAAGTGGACAAAGTCGGGATGGATTTCCGCGGCGACCCTTCTGCCGCGCTGCTCGAAGTCCTCGACCCGGAGCAGAACAGCGCCTTCACCGACCATTATCTGGGGGTCCCCTTCGACCTGACCGAGGTAATGTTCATCACCACCGCCAATTTGATCGATCCGATCCTCCCCGCCCTACGAGATCGCATGGAGATCATCGAGATCCCGGGGTACACCGAGGAGGAGAAACTCGGTATCGCCCAGAAGTACCTGATTCCGCGTCAGCTGGAGGAGCACGGCATCACCAACCGGCATGTCCGCATGATCGAGCCGGCGATCAGGCAGATCATCGCGAACTACACGCGTGAAGCCGGCGTACGAAATCTCGAGCGCGAAATCGCCAATGTCATGCGCAAGGTCGCCAAGAAAGTAGCCGAAGGCAAAGGACGGGGGTTCCCCATCAATCCGGCCAATCTCCACACCTACCTGGGCGTGCCAAAATATGTACCGGAGGCTGAACTCGAAAAAGACGAAGTCGGCGTCGCGACCGGCCTGGCCTGGACCGAAGCAGGCGGTGACGTCCTCTATATTGAAGCCACGGTCATGAAGGGAAAAGGGCAACTGACGCTGACCGGCCATCTGGGCGATGTCATGAAAGAATCGGCTCAAGCGGCCCTCAGCTATGTGCGTTCACGGGAGAAGACCCTGAACATCAACCCCGACATGTTCAGCAAACAGGATCTACACATCCATGTCCCGGCCGGGGCCATCCCGAAGGATGGACCTTCGGCCGGAATCACGATGGCTACCGCCATCGCCTCGGCTCTCTCGGGGATACCGGCCAGGCGGGACCTCGCCATGACGGGAGAGATCACCTTGCGCGGACGCGTCCTCCCGATCGGGGGCCTCAAGGAAAAAATCCTGGCTGCCAAGCGGGCCAAGCTCACGACGGTGATCCTTCCCCTGCGCAACAAGAAGGATCTGCAAGAAATCCCGAAGCATCTCCTGAAAGGTATTCAATTGTCGTTTGTCGAGACGATGGACGACGTCATGAAAATCGCGCTCCGGCGGACGGCCAAGGCCTCGGTCACGCCCAATAAATCGCCGTCATCCTCTGCCACAGCAGGCGTCAAATCGACTCGTCCCGGCAGGGGCAGGCGGGCCGGCCGCTCCCGTGAAATCCATGCCGCGATCACGGCGCCCCCTCCCACCCTCCTCTGGTAGGAGGACAGCCGTGGCCATTCGGAAGGCCCAACAACTCGTTCCTGAGTTCGCGCTCATCCGCGCCATCGAACACCGATTCTCCCGACGGGCCCCACAGCTCGTTCGGGGCATCGGCGACGATGCAGCGGTCGTCGCAGCCTCCCCAGGAACCTGGTGGCACCTCACGACCGATCTGCTCGTGGAAGGCGTCCACTTCGATTTGCGCACCGCCTCACCCGAGGCGGTGGGGTACCGGGCGGCCGTGGCCAACCTCAGTGACATCGCCGCTATGGGAGCGGTCCCTCGCTTCCTGCTCGTCTCACTCGCCATCCCGAAGGTACTCACCTCGTCACAGATCCACCGGCTCTATGACGGCCTCATGCAGGCCTGTCGAGGCCACGGCGTGAACTTGATCGGAGGCGATACGTCAGCGTCCAAGTCCGGACTGTTCCTGAGCATCACCCTCATCGGATCCACAAGGGCACGCCGGGCTCTGTTCCGTCATGGCGCGCAAGTCGGAGATCGGATTTATGTGACGGGCACCCTGGGAGACTCGCTCGCCGGCCTGCAACTCCTGACGCGAAGCCGGAGGTCCCGCTCCGCACGAGAAGGGACTCCGCGGCTGATCCGGTCGGATCGAAAGTTTCTCGTGGATCGCCACCTGCGCCCGACGGCTCGCCTGGCAGAAGGACAGTGGCTGAATCGCGCACGACTGGCAACCACCGCGATCGACCTTTCCGACGGCCTCTCCGGCGACCTTCGCCATATCTGCGAGGAAAGCCGAGTCGGCGCCGAGCTTGATTTAGAGCAGATCCCGATTTCCGCTGCCTGTCGTGCGTTCGCGGAGAGCTGTCGCCTCGATCCGGTTCAGTTGGCGCTCGCGGGGGGCGAGGACTACGAACTGCTGTTCACCGTGTCCTCAACGAAGCAGCCCGTGATCGAACGCCAGGCGCGCGCGCGCGGGTTTCGCATCGCCCGTATCGGCACGATTCGCCCGGCCCGGTTTGGCATGCGGATGAAGTCCGGCGATGGCATGACGACGCCGATTCCCATGACCAGCTACGAACATTTTCGCTGATGTCCGCACCGCATAGACAGACCCAGGATGGGCGCACGCGATCGTTCCGCACGCTGCTGCGCCAGGTGCTGCACTTGCAGGAGTCGCCGCAACGAACGGCGTTGGCCTTCGCCGTGGGCGTCTTCATCGCGTTCTCGCCTGCCTATGGGCTTCACACCCTCATGGTGGTGCTGTGCACCTGGCTCTTCGGCCTCAATTTTGTGGCGTTGCTAGCCGGTGCCTTTGTGAACAATCCCTGGACCATCGTCCCGATTCTAGGGGCAAGCTACTGGACGGGCGCCATTCTGCTGGGGCGGATAGATTCGCCGACCTTCAGCTGGGACGACCCGAGCGCTGCCGGCATCTACGAGCAGGTGCTCCCCTACGCGGTTCCGTTCGCACTGGGGGGGCTGATTCTGAGTGTGATCGGCGCGCTGTTGTCGTATCCCGCCGCGTATGTGCTGATCCAGCGACACCGTGCGGCAAGCGAGGCACCGGCCACCGGGCCATTGCCGCCTCCCGATCAGGTGGGCTAAGATGCTCGCCTGTCATGAACCGCTCGGAACGCCTCAACGCACCCTATGACGGATCGGCACTGATCGCGGACCCCATCCACAAGTATGTCTCCTTCACCGTTCCCTATGCCGAGCCCGACCCCCATGAGCGCACCGAGAAAGACCTGATCGACTCGCCCTGGGTCCAGCGGCTTCGGTACATTTACCAACTGCAAAGCGCCCGCTGGGTCTACCCCTCTGCGGAACATACCCGGTTCGTCCATTCGCTGGGGACCATGCACGTGGCCGGACGGTTTGCCCGCCATCTCTACCCCTTTCTCAAGAAGACCATCAAGGATGTGCCTTCGGCCAACTACGTGGAAGAACTCCTGCGCGTGACCGCCCTCGTTCACGATATCGGACACGGACCATTCTGCCACTTCTTCGACGAAAACTACCTCCATGGCTTTCACCTCACGCATGAAAAACTGGGGCAGATCATCATTCGCGAGCATCTGGGGCCCATCATCAGAAAGATTCGTCGAAGCCCATCCGGTCCCTTCGCCACGGGAGAAGAACTCAATCCTGATCAGGTCGCGCATCTGATTCTGAAAGAGAAGGGAAAAGATAATACCCGTCTCCCCCGCTGGCTCAACATGCTCCAGCCCGTCATCTCCGGCAGCTATACCGGCGACAATCTGGACTATGTCCTGCGGGACTCCTACATGTGCGGCGTGGCCGTGGGTCCGGTTGACCTGACGAGATTGATTCACTACACCATCGTGACCGACAAGGGCTTCACGATTCACAAGACCGGGCTCCCAGCCCTTCAAATGTTCCTCAATACCAGGATGTACCTCTATTCCAACGTGTATTTCCATCGCACCACCAGGGCGATCGACATCCACTTGCGGGACATCTTCGGGGAGACGATGACGCTGCTCTTTCCCCACGATCCGCGGAAGCGCATGACCGACTATTGTGCTCTCACGGACTGGTCACTGCTGGAAGAGGTGCGCGACTGGAGGCGGACCCGCCACCGGGCACGCCGGCGACTGGGGCACGAATGGGGACGGATTCTGGACCGCGACGTCAAGTGGAAGATGGCGTACAGTACCGTCTTGAAGGAAAAGGGGCAAGAGCGCGGGATGGCCTTCCCCAGCCATCAGCAATTCGAGCAGCAGATCGCGAAAGAACTGCCCAAGGGACTGAAAGGCCTGGAATTTCGGGTGGACATGGCCCCGCTTGATCCACGGCCGGATCCCAAAGACCGGCGGGGCCATCCGTTACACGTGTATGATCCGGGAACCGGAGAGGTGTCGACCGAACCGTTGGAAGAATTCCTGGATCTCCTGCCGACCAGGCTCGTGCAATTCCGTATCTATGCGACCGACCATGCCCACGACGCCGCCCTCTCACGCGCTGCCGCAACCGTTCTGAACAAGACCCCGTCGAGCCTGGAGTCGAATTACTAGCCCGCCGGGATTCCTTCGGACCGGGAGGGAGCGGATGGCCGTGGTACGGACCGCTTACGCCGGAATTTTCAAGGGCTGGTTCTTGATCAGGTGGGTCTTCCTCGTTGCCATGATCTCTCGCTGCTGATCGGAGGGGAAGTGCGGCCCGCGTTTCGTCACCGGAAACCGTCGCTCAAACCGTTCAATCAGCTCGAGGGCTTCTGCGGCTTCTCCGGCTTTCACCAAGAGCGACACCAGCCGAAGGTAGGCCGGCACCAGAAGCAAGAGATGTCGAACTTCTTTTGCCTCCTCGACGACGTACCGGTATTTGTCAATCGCCACGGCCTGATCGAGCTTCTCGATACAGATTGCTTCGATCATGTGAACCGCCAGCCGATCCGTTTCAGCACTGATGCACCGTTCCCACTGCCCGTTCACCAACGCCTGGATTTCTTCGGCGGACATCTGCCGGCCGCTCTTCTTCAAGTTGGACCGGAGTTGTTCAAGCAATCCTCTCGCTTCGAGCCATCCCCCGTACAATCCAACCAGCACGCCGAGACAAGCCTTTGGCCTCTTGCATTTCCCGCCGAGAGCGGAAAATCCCTTCTTGGCCACTTGCGACGGCAGAAACACTCGCCCATTGGCCGCGGAACAGACCTCGCAAGCATCATCGCCATCAGGCGTCAGATAGAGATACATACGAATGCCCGAGCGATCAAAAATGTCGATGGCGAGAATGCGCCCGGCCATGATCTGCATCTGATAGTACTGCCACAGCACCAAGAGGCCGAGAACGGCCACCAGGTATAGGGTAATGTCGGAGAACTGTAATCCTACGAGCATGGGACCCCCTCCAGCGCGTTCGCACGTAACTCCAGTCGAGGATACCAGTAGGGGCCGGGATCGCCTACAGAATTCTCTGTTTTCTCAAAGACGTCCACACTGCATCTGCCATGAGCCCAGGTGGCTCTCCTCCTTAGCCTTACCACAACCGGCTACCGGATTGCCGGTTCCGAGCCGGCAGGAATCATGCATTGCCAACTGCGACCGCTCGCAGTGAGCGGTCAGGTCAGAAGAGGAGATACGTCATGCTTCTCACATGGAAATTGCCCATCATCCTGGGACTCTCGATCTGGTTGAGTATCCCGTCCTATGCCCAATTGGGAGGAGGCCAGCAGGACGCTGCGAAGATCCTCAATAACATGTCCCCGGACCTGCTGGCGAAAGTCCAAGCCTTGGCCCAGATTCTTCAACAGGGGATCAAAGACGGCAAACTCACCGATGCAGAAGTCCAACAAGGGATAAAGTCCGGCCATTTGGCCGAGCGGATGAAACAGCTGAGCCCGGAGGCAGGTCAACTGCTTGAGGAAATCAGCGATGCATCGAAGCAGGGCAAGGGACCGGGCGAGGAAAGTTTGGTGCCGCTACTGGAAGGATTGGGTATGTCGCCTGAGTAGCTCTCAACACCTGTAGCTCCACCGCCAACGCACACACCGAATGCGGGGACCGGAGGGAGCACGTTCGCATTTGTCTGCCTGCCGCGCAGCCTGGAGCTCTATCGAGACGGCCCAGGCCTTTGATTGCTGCCAGGATCGCTTTCGTTACTCTCCCCCCTGCCTGCCCCTTCCGGCGGCTTCGTGGTGCGACTCTGTTGCTGTTCATGAACCAATGCAGCTGCGACAAGGAGCTGTATGCCGATGAGTAGAAGGAAGAGAGCCCCGATGTCATATCCAGTGTCTTCGGACAGATAGAACCTTCTCGTGGCAAGCAGTATGGAAATGGCCGAAAGGACACCTAAGAAGATCCTCATGCTCGGCGTCTCGTTCTCAGGGGGTCGGCCAGAGGGTATGCCGGATGGGGGGGAACGTCAACCAGGACTTTTCACAGATCCGAGCACGAGAAGAAACTGAGGGCTATCGCGATGCTGTGTGAGGCCTACCGCAGGGCAAGGAGCAACGTCAGAAGCAGTCGAGCTTAGGGAGCCGGCGCACCGACCGCAGAAGCCGGTTCCGCAACGGATGCCGGCGCGGCGGACTGCACCGCGCCCTTGAACGGCAGGTCGAGCAATGCATAGGGGTTCACGCGCGCGCCGTTCAGCTTCACGCCCCAATGGAGATGCGGGCCGGTCGCGCGTCCGGTCGCGCCGACCTTCCCGATAACTTGTCCGGCCTTCACGGTCTCCCCTTCCTTCACCAACACGTCCGAAAGATGGAAGTACATCGAATAGAATCCGAGTCCGTGGTCCAGGTAGATGCCTTTCCCCGAAAAGACATGCTCGACGGCGAGCCGCACGACTCCGTCATTCGTCGCCGCCACCTCCGTGCCGAGCGGCGCGCCGATATCTTCCCCGTTGTGAGGATTCCGGGGCTGGCCGTTCATGATCCTCACGCTGCCGAAAATGCCGGTGCGTTTTCCGTTGACCGGCTCCACAAAACCAGGCTGCCATAACCTGATCTGCGAATCCTCGGCCAGCGCTTCCTGTACCAATTGTTGTTCGGATTTCCATCGCGCCAGGCTCTGCTCATCGAGATCGACCTTCTCTTTTGGCAACTTGAGATGCTCGACGCGAAATTGCTCTTTGGCGACCACGATAGAATAGTTGAGTATCCTGGTTTGTTCCCCGTTCCTGAGGGTCACGGTCAGTGGGTGAGTTCCCGGCTCATCCTGCATATCGATACCGAGCAGTCCGACGAATCCCTTGGGCTCCTCCGGACGCGAGTCCTGGAAAAAGCTGATGGTCCGCCCGAGAAACCTTCCCTGAACCTGCGTACCCCCATCATCGGCGGGAACCTTGACCAGCACGATTTGTCCCTGCCTGCCGCTATACTCTCCGTCAATGCCGTTGGACAACCGTGGAGCGACTGGGAAAACCTCGGCTGGAAACATCCCCGCCATCAACACCACCGCAGCCAGCACTATCCGGTCCAGTGCGGCATCCGGTCGAGGAATCGATCTGAAGCTCGAAGCCCTCATCGGTAAAACCGTCCTCCCGACACCTGCGAGACTAACTCCTCGACCCGTCGATTCACCGCGCTGAAAGGATCCATGCACAGGATTGTTTCTTCCCAATAGCCGTTCAGTTTCAAATAGGTCCAATCCACCGTGTAGGACCGATTCTTGGCCCTGGCGAACCGGATAAAATCGCCTCGCACCTTGGCCCTCGTCGTCTGCGGAGGCGTCGACATGGCCCGCTGAACGGCCTCTTCCTCGACGACCCGCTCGATGAGCCCGCGGGATTCCATGAGATAATACAGTCCCCGCGTTCGCTTTACATCATGAAATTGCAGATCCAACAGGAAGACGCGCGGGTCTTCCCAGCCACACCCTTTCTTGTCCACATAGGACTGGATCATGTGCTTCTTTGTCACCCAATCGACTTGATGCACCAGCTGCATGGGATCGTCCTCCAGCTGGCTGAGAATTGTCGCCCATTTCGCGTAGACATCATCCAGTACCGGATCGTGGGCCTGCTGATCCAAATATTCCCTGGTGCGTTCCAGATACACCTGCTGAATCTCGATCGCGCTCATCTGCCGGCCGTCGTCGAGCTTGACTCGCTTCTTCAGCGTGGGGTCGCGGGAGATTTCGCGGATCGCCTTCACCGGATCTTCCAGCTCCATCCCGTGGACCGCGTAGCCTTCCTCAATCATCGACATGACGAGCGCCGCCGTCCCCACCTTCAGATAGGTGGCGACCTCCGACATGTTGGAATCCCCGACAATGATGTGAAGCCGGCGATAGCGCTCTGCATCGGCATGCGGTTCGTCCCGGGTATTGATGATGCTACGCGAGGAGGTCGTCGAGGAGGAGGTCTTTTCGTGTATGTGCTGTGCCCGCTGCGAAACGAAATACTGGGGCTTGCCCGACACCTTCAACACCTTCCCCGCCCCGCCGAATATCTGACGGGTGACGAAAAACGGAATCAACTGCTCCGTCACCTTCCAAAAATCGACGTCGCGCCGCATCAGAAAATTTTCGTGACACCCGTAGGTATTGCCCAGGGAATCGGTATTGTTCTTGAAGATGTAAATCTTACCGGACAGCCCCTCCTCCCGAAGGCGTTCCTCGGCCGCCGGCAGGCAGGCCTCTAGCAGCCGCTCGCCCGCCTTGTCGTGGACCACCAGGTCCAGAATATTGTCGCACTCCGGGGTGGAGTACTCCGGATGGCAGCCGGTGTCCTGATAAAACCGCGCGCCGTTCACCAGAAATGCGTTCGACGGCCAGCTATTGGGAATCAGGCCCTCGAAGATATAGCCGAGGACTTTTTCCATGGGAAGATAGATGCGACCGTTCGGCGAGAAAATGAGGCCGTACTCGTTCTCAAGGCCGAAGATCCGCTGCTTCATGGGGCCGGCAGGCATCATGGGGGTTCAACGACAGATTACACGCCCATTCGGGGATCTTCAACAGAGAGCGCAGAATGAAGACGCGCAGGCTCAGGCAGACAGGAGCTGGCGAATGTCGCCCACCGACAAGCGGCGAAACTTGCGACCGCTGCGGGTGCGATCCAGGACCGCCACCTCCAGTCCTTCGGCCGGCAGCTTCTGGTTGGCCGTTTGTTCAAGCGCGGAGACGCAGAACGTCAGGGCAACCCCCAGGGAGGGGGACCGGTTTGGACTCTTCTCTTTCAAGACCGTTTGCACGGCTTCCGATTTCCCTCCGATGACGGCGAAGTTCTTCTCATCGATGATGCTGCCATCGAACGAGATCCGGTACATCTCGTTCGCGTGGCCGTTGACCCCGACCTGCACGACGAGAATCTCGACCTCGAGCGGCTTGATTTCCTGGCTGAAGACGGTCCCGAGGCTCTGAGAATATCCGTTGGCGAGGGAACGGGCGGTCACATCTTCGCGGCTATACATAAACCCCTTGAGATCAGCATGGCGGACGCCCGCCTTCCGGAGGTTCTCGAATTCGCTGTATTTGCCGGCTCCGGCAAACGCGATGCTGTCATAGATTTCGGACACCTTGTGCAGGGACGCGCTGGGATTGTCCGCCGTCAACAAAATGCCGTCCCCATACTCCATCGCAATGATCGATCGGCCTTTGGCGATGCCCTTCTTGGCATACTCCGCCTTGTCCTGCATCATCTGCTCGGGAGACACGTAATAGGGCATCGGCATGGTTACGCCTCCCTCGACCGGCGCATCGCGATCAACCCATCATACGCGGCCCGTATCTGGTCATCCGACACGTCGGTAATGCCCTGCGCGGTGACGAACTTGGCGGTGGGATAAATCCCCCGCACCAGATCCGGGCCTCCGGTGCCCACATCTTCGTCGGCGGCGTTGTACAGCGACAGCAGGGCCAGCTTGAGGGCGTCGGGCTCCAACAAATTCTTCTCAAAATGCTCGCGCATCGTATTGCGGGCGTCCTTCCCGCCGGAGCCGATCGCATGATAATCCGACTCCTCGTACCGTCCACCGGTGATGTCGTACTTGAAGATCCGCCCCTCGGCCCGTTTCACGTCGTATCCCACGTAGAGCGGCATGACCACCAGTCCTTGGAACACCATCGGCAGGTTGGCTTTCACCATCTGTCCTAGCTTGTTGGCCTTCCCCTCGCAGGACAGCGGCATGCCCTCCAGTTTCTCGTAGTGCTCCAATTCCGTTTGAAACAACCTGGCCATTTCGACGCAGGGGCCGGCCGCGCCGGCAATCGCCATGGCGGACAACTCGTCGATCTTGAAGACCTTCTCGATGCGACGATCGGCCACCTGAAATCCCTCGGTCGCCCGCCGGTCGCCGGCAATCACCACCCCCTGCTGATACTTGAGAGCCAACACGGTCGTCGCATGGGGCACCGCCATCGGTCCCACCGCGCGACTCTGCTCCGGGGTGGACCTGTCTCCGGCCGTGACTCCATAATGCCCGAGCGTCAGTCCGGGATAGTGCTTCGACACGAAGTCGAAAAAACTGGACTCATCGTGATCGGGCAGGTAGGGCATTTTCATCGTGGGCTCAGGAATTCAGCGCGTTAGGCCTTCAGCTTGTCGAGCAGCGCCTCGACCGAGCCAACCGTATCGAGCAGTGTTCCGGTCAACGCTTTCGTGCCGCGATGCGGATCCATGAGCGGCACTTTCTTGATCGTGGTGTTCCCGACATCGAACAGGAGGGACGTCCAACTGGCGCCATAGAGGGACTTGGCAAACTTGCTGGCGCAGCGGCCGCGGAAATACGCTCTGGTCCCGGGCGGCGGGGTGCGCTCCGCGCCCTGGATCTCATCTTCTCGCACAATCCGCCGGATCAGATCCCCGCGCTCCAACGTGTAGAAGAGCCCCCGCTCAGGGCGGATGTCATGATATTGCAGATCCATCAGTTTCATGCGCGGATCATCCCAGCCACAGCCCTTCCGCTCCTTGTAGGACTCGATCAGGTGCCGCTTCGCCACCCAATCCAATTCCCGCACAAGCAGGCGCGGATCCTGTTCGAGCTTATTCAGAACCTCCCCCCAGCGTACGAGGACGTCCTCGATCACCGGGCGATGCTCATGCGATGCATTAAAATCAGACGCGGCCTTGAGATAGGCACGCTGAATCGCCAGTGCGGTCGTGGGCCGGCCACCCACCAACTTGAGCGTCTGCTTCATATCCAGATCACGGGAGACTTGTTTGAACGCCCGAACCGGCTCATCCAGATCCAACAGAGGCAGGTCAACCCCCGCCTCAAGGAGGTCCAGCACGATGCTCAGGGTCCCCACTTTCAGATAGGTGGAGTGCTCTGCCATGTTGGCATCGCCCACGATGACATGAAGCCGTCGGAATCTCGTCTGATCGGCATGCGGCTCATCCCGCGTGTTGATGATCGGCCGCTTGAGCATCGTGTTGAGGTCCACGAGGCATTCGATAAAGTCCGCGCGCTGTGAGATTTGATACTCGGCGGGACTGGCCTGGTTCTCGGCGCCGACCTTTCCGGCCCCGGCAAAGATCGGTCTGGTGACGAGGAAGGGCGTGAGCACACGGACGATCTTCTCGAACGGCACGGACCGCGAGACCAGATAGTTTTCGTGGTACCCATAGCTGTTGCCCTTCCCGTCTGAATTGTTCTTATAGAGCACGTACTGCTCGCACCCCCGCACTTTCACCATTTCATCGAGACAGTGGGCGAGAATGCGTTCGCCCACCCGTTCAAACGCCACGACTTCGCGAGGATCGGAACACTCAGGTGTGGAATACTCGGGATGGGCGCCGTCGACGTACAGCCGTCCGCCGTTGGCCAGGATCTTATTGAGCTGCCGATTATAGTCGGGGTTCGGACGTTCCCGCTCCCCATCGACCTCGAACCCTCGGGCGTCCAGAAGCGGATTTTCGTTTTCGTAATCCCAGATTGCGCCGGGGGCCGGCAGCCCCCCGTAATGTCCGATTACGGCAATCGACCCTGAGACCGGATCGGCGGCGGAGGCATCCCTTGCCGCGATGCCGAACTCGGTTTCCGTGCCAAGCACTCGCGGGCAACTCGTCGGTGTCTGTTCCTGCATACAGATGGTTAGAGATAGTGGCCGGTGGTGATCGTTTCGATCTGTCGGGATTCCGCCGGGCCGCCGCTGATCGTCCGGATATGAATGATCTTCTCGCCCTTCTTGCCGGCGACTTTCGCCCAATCGTCGGGATTGGTCGTATTGGGAAGATCTTCGTGCTCTTTGAATTCCTCGCGAATGGCGCGGACCATATCCTCGGACCGGAGGCCCGTGCCCTCCTGCGCGATCACCCGTTTCACAGCAAATTTCTTGGCGCGCGACACGATGCCTTCGATCAAGGCCCCGCTGGCGAAGTCCTTGAAGTACAGCACTTCCTTCTCCCCGTTGGCGTAGGTCACTTCGATAAATTTGTTTTCCTCGCTGGCGGCATACATGGTCTCGACGGTGAGCGCCGTCAACCGTTCCACCAGCGCCTGGCGGTCGCCCCCATGCCGTTCCAATTCTTCCGCGGCGAATGGGAGTTCCGTGGATACGTACTTCGAGAAGATGTCCCGCGCGGCGACGGCATCCGGCCGCCCCACTTTGACTTTGACGTCGAGCCGCCCCGCGCGCAACACGGCGGGGTCGATCAAGTCCTGCCGGTTGCTGGCTCCAATCACGATCACGTTGCGCAACCGCTCCACTCCGTCGATCTCCGAGAGGAACTGCGGTACAACGGTCGATTCAATGTCGGACGAGATCCCCGTCCCCCTGGTGCGGAACAAGGCATCCATCTCGTCGAAAAAGACGATTACAGGGTGACCATCCGCCGCCCGCTCCTTCGCTTTCTTGAAGACCTCCCGCACCTGCCGCTCCGACTCTCCGACGTACTTGTTCAACAATTCTGGTCCTTTGACATGCAGGAAGTAGCTCCGGATCTCCTTGCCCGCGAGATGGCCCAACTTCTTGGCGATCGAATTGGCGACGGCTTTCGCGATGAGCGTCTTGCCGCAGCCAGGCGGTCCGTAGAGCAGGACGCCCTTGGGCGCGCTGAGTTTGTACTCTGAAAAGACCTGCGGATGGAGGAAAGGCAGCTCCACCGCATCACGCACCTGCTCCAATTCTTTTTGGAGGCCGCCGATTTGCGTGTAGTCGACATCCGGTACCTCCTCCAGCACCAGCTCTTCGGCTTCGGACTTCGGCAGCTTCTCGATCACGTAGCCTGAACGGGGATCGTACAACAGATGATCGCCGACGCTCAGCCGCTCGACCAGCAAAGGATCCCCCAGCTCCGCGACCTTCTCTTCGTCAAAATGGAGCGTCACCAGAGCGCGGCCCCCTTCCAGCACATCCTTCAGCCTGACCACTTCACCCTGGCTGTCGAACCCTTTGATCTCGATGACGTTGAGGGCTTCGTTGAGAATGACTTCCTGTCCCTTCCGCAACCCGAGGGCCTTGACGGAGGGATGGAGGCTGACCTTCATCTTTCGCCCGGACACGTACACGTTACCGGTGCCGTCCGCGTTCAGGCTGGAGAAAATCGCGTAGGCCGACGGAGGGGCGGTCAGCTTTTCCACCTCGGCACGCAGGGCCTCCATACGCGCCTTGGCTTCCTGCAGCATACCGACGAGCTTCTCGTTCTGCTTATTGGCTTGGTCGAGCTGGTAGCGTGATCGGTACAGCCGACGGATTTCCTCTTCCATCGACTGAATCTGAACGCGAAGCTTGTCGACTTCGCGGGTGTGTTCGTCGTCCTTGTGAATCATGTCCGTCTCACCCTCGGACAACCGCTTCGTGATCTTCTTCACGGAATCTCGGAGGGACCGCAGCCGGCTTGACTGACCTTTGCTGTCTCCCATATCGGCACTCAACGAATCGCTGCAGCCACTGATGCGCGCGCACCTTGCGGCTTGGGCGGATTCTAACACCCGACCTAGAGGTGGTCAACTACACCGCATGATCGCGCGCGCCATCCGATGCCGATGCGCCATGGAATGTCACGGCTTCAGCACATCCAACAACTCGCCGGTCGCTGCGGCAACATCGTCGCGAGCCAGTACCGCTCCGATGACCGCCACGCCGTGCGCGCCGGCCCGACGTACGTCGCGCACGCGCCCGCTCGTCACGCCGCCGATGGCAAAGACAGGAACGAGGGAGTGACGACAGGCCTCGGCCAGTGCGTCCAAACCGAGCGGCGCTCCGAACAATCGCTTCGATGGCGTGTCGAAGACCGGGCCGAACAGCACGTAGTCCGCTCCGTCCTGATTCGCCTGTCGGACTTCCTCGGCGCCATGCGTTGAGACCCCGACCAGTCGACCGGGCCCGACCAGCCGGCGAGCGACGGACACAGGGAGGCTGTTCGCGCGCAGGTGCACGCCATCCAGGTTCAGCGCCAGGACCAGGTCGACGCGATCATTGACGAGCAACGGAACCGCGCGCGGCGCCGTGATCGCCTGAAGTTCCTGCGCCAGCGACAACAGTTCGGCCGTCATCAGGTCGCGCTCCCGCAGTTGAATCGCAGGCGCCCCGCCGTCGACGGCGACCCGGAGAACGGATAGCAGGGGGCGCCCGCGCGTTTGGTGACGATCAGTTACGAGGAGAAGGCGAAAATTAACGGGGGGCATGAAAGCAAAGTGCTGAGTGCTGAGTCAATATAGAAAGAACAATGCTCCGTTCATGTCCTGCTGGCCAACGCTCTTCTCTTGTTGACCAACTCAGACCTCAGCACTCAGAACTCAACCCTGTCCTAGAGCATGCCTTCGATCGGGCTGCTGGCCGTCGCATACAGCTTTCTGGGAATGCGACCGGCCTTGTAGGCCAAACGACCGGCATGCACCGCGTACTTCATCGCTTCCGCCATCGCAATCGGATCCTGCGCGCCAGCAATGGCCGTATTCATGAGCACCGCATCAGCTCCGTATTCCATCGCCAACGCCGCATCGGAGGCGGTCCCGACGCCGGCATCGACGATGATCGGCACCTTGACGGTCTCCATGATGATTTTCAGATTGTACGGATTACGGATTCCCAGCCCCGACCCGATCGGCGCCGCCAGCGGCATGACTGCCGGACAACCGATATCGACCAGCTTCTTGGCCACGATGGGATCATCATTGGTGTAGGGCAGGACGACAAATCCTTCCTTGATGAGAATCTTCGCGGCTTCGATCAATCCCGCCGTGTCGGGGAACAGGGTTCGCTCGTCGCCGAGCACTTCGAGTTTTACCAGATCGGACACACCGGCGGCACGGGCCAAGCGGGCATACCGCACCGCATCGTCCACGCTGTAACAGCCAGCCGTGTTGGGCAGGATCGTGTACTTCTTGGGATCGATGTAGTCGAGCAAATTCTCCTTGGACCGATCGGTGATATTCACGCGTCGTACCGCGACGGTCACCACATCGGCACCCGACACCTCAATGGCCTTCTGCGTTTCGACGAAATCCTTGTATTTTCCCGTCCCGACCCACAGTCGAGACTTGAACTCACGCCCCGCGATAATCAGCCGATCGTCCACCATGGTGTGCTCCACTATAATAATGTGGTGAGATCAGATTCAGCGACCGGTTCGACGTATCACGCCATGACCAAATCGCCACTTCGTCCTTTCTTCGCTGCCTCCTCCGATGAAGCTCAAAATCTCGACACGATCGCCCTCCTCAAGCGGGCGCCGGGGGAACGACGCCCGATCGAGAATCTCAAGATTCAACTCGACCGCCACGCGCTCGATGGTGATCTCCAGATCCTGCAGGAGGTCGGCGACCGTTGCGCCACGGCGCCAGGCCCTCGCTTCCCCGTTCACCAAGATTTGGATTGTGTCCGGCATCGTGCGTCATCCTATGGGACGAGAATTCGGCTTGTCAACAAAGGTGGCTTGCCTCCGGGGACGGGAGAATCGCACAATAGGCTCACGAGGATTCATGCATGCATGAGAAGAATCGACAGCTGGCGGCGATCTTCCGGTCGATGGCCGATCTCCTCGCAGCCCAGCGCGCGAATCCCTATCGGGTCCGCGCTTACCGACGCGCCGCGGACGCGCTCCTCGCGACCGGAGAGGACGTGGCAGTCGTGGCACAACGCGGTGGCCTGGAGGAGATCGAAGGAATCGGGAAAGATCTGGCTGAAAAAATCAGAGAGTTTCTTGGGACTAGCACTATCCGTTCCTACGAGGAGTTGAGAGCGCCGCTCCCATCTGAAGTCCGCACCTGGGCGACCCTACCGGGACTCTCAGATTCGCTGGTGACCTACCTCTACGTTCGACTAGGCATACGGACGCTTCCCGATCTGGAGCAACTCGTCCGGTCCCATCTGCTTCGAACCATGCCAGGATTCTCAGGGTCCGAGGAACTCCTGCTTCAGGCCATTCGACAACAGACGCAGGACCGCACGAGCTAAGAGGCCTTCAACTCCTTGAAGATCTTCCAGCTCTTCAGCAACTCCACCGCCTTCTGCAGCTGCGCATCTTGCTCAAGCGAGGGCTCGCCGGCTGCGTCGGTGGGCACCGCTTGCGGAACCGTCCCGTTTTTCGGAGCGGCCTCGTCGGAAGGCTTTCCGCCGTGCGGACTCGCGTCCTTTCCAGTCGACGGCTTAACAGATTTCTGGTCCGACTCCCTTTCACCCATCTTGTTGTCGGTCGCCTTGGCCACAACCTGGGGCGGCAGCTTCACCACAATGTCGGGAGTGATGCCGGTCGATTGTATCGATCGCCCCTTCGGAGTGTAATACTTTGCTGTAGTGAGGCGAAGCCCTGAACCGTCGCCGAGTGTGAGAATTGTCTGCACCGACCCCTTCCCGAATGAGGTGGTCCCGACGATCACGGCCCGTCCCCAATCTTGAAGGGCCCCGGCGACGATCTCGGATGCGCTCGCCGACCCCTCATTGACGAGGATGATCACCGGAAGGTCTTCCAACTGATCCCTGGACTTGGCCATCCATTCGTCCTTCTTGCCCTCACGGCTCTTGGTATAGACGATGAGCTTGCCGCTTGGGAGAAACTGCTCCGAAACATCGACTGCCGCCGTGAGCAACCCGCCCGGATTATTTCGCAGGTCGAGGATGGCGCCCTGCACCTTCTGCTCTTTGAACTGCTTAATGGCCTTGGCGAAATCTTTCCCCGTCGCTTCCTGGAACTGCGTCAGCCGCACGTATCCAAGATTCTCCATCACCCTCGATTTCACGCTTTCAATCTTAATGGTATCCCGGACCAGCGTGAACACTAGCGGATCGGGCGTCCCCTCACGTTGGATCGTCAAGCTCACCTTGCTGCCTTTGGGCCCGCGCATCTTCTGAACCGCGTCCATCAGGGTGAGATCCTTGGTAGAATCATCGTTGACCTTCACGATGAAATCCCCGGCCTTGATCCCCGCCCGATAGGCCGGCGTTCCCTCGATGGGCGCGATGACGGCCAGGCGATTGTCCTTCACTCCGATCTGGATACCGACACCTCCGAATTCCCCCTTGGTTTCGACCTGCATCTCCTTATACATCTCGGGAGTCATATAGGCGGAGTGCGGATCGAGCGTCGACAACATCCCCCGGATGGCCCCTTGAATGAGATCTTTCGCCTTCGTCTCATCCACGTAATGTTTTTGTACCTGATTCAGGATTTCGGAGAAGGTCTTGAGTTCCTCGTAGGTTTCGCTGGCATGACCGGTCCGCTCCCACCCTTTCCCGATGAACACCCCGCAAAGTAGCGCGAGCGCGATCATCGGCCCGACCACGAAAGTCTTCCGTCTCGGCTGCTGTTCCATCATCGTCACATCCCTTCTTCCAAAGATCCGCCCGTGCCGGCCGATCCGGGCTTATCGCTTTGCCAGCCAGTGCATCGGGTCCACCGGTTCAGCCCCCTCGCGCAACTCAAAGTATAATGTATTTTCTCCGATCATGCCCGTGTCTCCGGTCTCTCCGATCGCATGGCCTTCCGCGACCTCTTCGCCGACTTTGGCGAGAATCTTCGAGGCATGGGCATACAACGAGAAGAATCCATTGGCATGATCCAGGATTATAACGAGTCCGTAGCCTTTCAACCAGTCCGCATAGACCACGGTACCGGGCATGACGGCATGGATGAAACTGCCCTCCGTGGTTCTGATCTCGATGCCTTTGCGCTGGACATAGGTGTTGAAAGTCGGGTGTTTCTGTCTTCCGAAGAATGACACGACCTGCCCATCCGCCGGCCACGGTAGCGCGCCCTTTGCCCCACGATGGGCCCCAGTGCCAGGCGGCTGGCGCATCGCCAGGGCGCGGCGGCGGGCTTTCAATTCCCGCAACAGGCTATCCACCCGTGAGGCCGACCGTTCCAGTTCCTCCAGCGTCCGATTGTAGGAGTCTTTTTCCTGGATGATCTTTGCAAGATAGGTCTTCTTCTCTCTCTGAAGCGCTCCAATGTCGGCGAGTTTCTTTTCAATGCTTCCCTTAAAAGCGACCATTCCGGCCCGTGCTTCCGCGCGTTGCCGTTCCGCCTCCTCCATGCGTGCCATATCGGCCCGAAAGGCGCCCAGCAGTTCGTAGTCTTTCTGAGACACAGCGGAGATGTATTGCCGGCGACGCTGGAAGTCGCCATAGGAATCGGCCGCGAGGAGCGCTTTCACATACCCGAACCGCCCCTCCATGTACTGCACGCGGAGGCGTGCGAGAATGGCGTCGCGCCGCTCCTGCATACTCGTCCGCATCATCGCCAGTTGTTCCGTCATATCCTCGATCTCCCGGTCCTTCTTGCGCAACTTCCTGCTGATGTCCAGATGGTCTTGACGATGACGGATCAATCGTTCATCCAGCGACTGCAGGCCCTGCAGGACCGACTCCCGTTTCTTCTCCGCTTCATCGGCCCGTTTCCGCTTCTCTTCGATTTTGTCTTTCAGCTGCTCCAGCGTCTTGCGCTCCTGCTCGATCTTCTCGGTGATGGGATCATTCGCCGCCACTGCGACGGATTCCCACCCGCCCCCCCAGGCGAGGCACCAGGCCAGGACGGCGACCGAACGCCTCACGCGCGCCCCTCCCCGAATCGACGCAGCGAAACGACACTGCCGGCAAACCCGAGGCCCATCCCCACAAAGACAAACGCCAGACAGATGGACAGCGGAAAGAAGGAGACCATATTCTCAATTCCTTTGAAGCGTCCGGCTGAACCGATCTGCTGTCGAAATAGTTCGAAGCCGAATTTCAGAATCCCCAATGACAGCGCGCTGCCGAACGCGCCCAAGACCGCCCCTTCGAGAAAATAGGGAATCTGGATGAACGCGCGGGTCGCCCCGATGAGGCGAAGGATCTCGATCTCCTCCCGCCTCGAGAACAGCGCGAGCCTGATCGTGTTTCCGATAATCGTCACCGCGGCCGCGGAGAGGATCACGCCCACACCGATGGCCGCGAGTTCGATATACCGGATGAGGCCCGCCAGGGCGTCGATCCATTCCTGATTATAGTCGACCTTCGCGACACCGGCCATGGTGCGGACCCGCTCGGCCCAGCGGGTCACCGCCTCCGGAGACCGGAAGCTGGGCGCCAGCGTCACCACAAACGAGGCGGGAAGCGGATTCTCGCCGAGCCCCTCGAGCAAGTGGGAATCGGACGGGAACTGCGCTCGAAATTCTCCCAACGCCTGCTCCTTCGAGATGAACAGGGCTCCGGCCACCATGCGATCGGACTTGAGCTTGCCTTCAAGCTCCTGCGCCCCCTCGCGCGTGATCCGGTCCTCCAGATAGACCATGATCTTGATATCCTGCTGCAGCCAGCCGGCGGCATTGCGCAGATTCACGTAGAGGAGGAGAAAGATGCCGACGCAGGCCAGCGTAAAGGCCGTGGTGAGAATGGCGACCACTGTGGTCGTACGGTTGGTCCGCATGTTCCCCCAGGCTTCTCGAACAGGATAGAACAGCCGCCTCATACTCCAACCCGTTCCCCCAGCCGTGGCTCAGGGGCCATGGTGCCCTGCATAAGGGTGACGACGCGCCGGTTGACCTGCCTCATCACGAGGGGATCGTGCGTGGCGACAATCACGGTCGTTCCCCGGGCATTGATCAGTTTGAACAGCTCGATGATTTCCACAGTCCGTTCCTGATCAAGGTTGCCCGTGGGTTCGTCCGCGAGGAGGACGATCGGCCCGTTCACGATCGCGCGGGCGATGCAGACTCGTTGCCGCTCCCCGGTGGACAGGCTGCTCGGCGGCTGATCCTTCTTCAGATCCACGCCGACGGCCCGCAATGCCTCCGTGACCTTGCGACGAATATCCGAAGTGGACGCCCCCTGAACGATCAGCGGCAGGGCCACGTTTTCAAAGACGGACTTTTTCGGCAGGAGGCGAAAGTCCTGAAAAACCGATCCGACCTTCCGGCGAAGATACGGCACCTCCGATTGTTTCAGCTTGGTGACATTCCTTCCTTGAACGAAAATCTGCCCCTCGTCCGGCTGTTCCTCGCCGATCAGCAGCCGCAGCAGCGTCGACTTCCCCGCTCCGCTCGGGCCCATGAGCAGCACAAACTCCCCTTTCTCGATTTCCAGCGTGATGTCGGACAGGGCCGCCCGGCGGTCATAGTACTTCGACACATGAATCAGCTGAATCATCGTATCCATACAGCCACGTTTCGAAACTGTCTACGACCGCCCATGTTCGGCCACCCCGAATGCGTCCTGGAGATGTTCAATCCGCCTCTCTTCCAACGACCGCCCCTGCACCAGCACCACATCGAAACGACAGGGCTTGTCTGTCAAGTGCCGGTGGGCAAGATACTGCGACGCCAACCGAACGAGCTTGGCCTGCTTTCGACGATCTACGGCGAGCACTGCGCCACCAAACAATGCCGTTGCCCTGGCCTTCACCTCGACAAACACCAACACCCCGGCATCCTCAGCAACTAGATCCAACTCGCCGAGCGAGGTCCGCAGATTTCGTGCCAGGATCCGGTACCCCTTGGCCCGCAAGAACCGTTCTGCCAACTGTTCGCTGGCCTGGCCGAACCGATGGCGCGGGTCTATGCTGGTCATAAGACTGGCCCCGGCTACACCGACGGACCTGTCACTCTCACCCCACCCTGCTTCGCGCGGAGGTTTGACTCCCGCACCGGCGCGAAGGTCCGCCGGTGAATGGCACAGGGCCCATAGCGGGCCAGCCGCTGCAGATGCTCCACCGTTCCGTACCCCTTGTGCGAGAGGAAGTTGTACTGCGGGAACGCCTCATGGTACGCGGCCATGAGACGATCGCGCGTCACTTTGGCAATGATCGACGCAGCCGCAATCGAAAGGGAAAGCGCGTCGCCTTTGATGATGGGGCGCCCAGGAACCGTGACTGCGGGAAGTGTCACGGCATCAGTCAAGAGATAATCGGGAGCAGGCGCCAGGTTGTCGAGGGCGCGCCGCATCGCCAGGCGGGTCGCTTCCAGAATGTTGAGTGAATCGATCTCGTGGGCGTCGGCCGATCCGATCCCCACCCCCACGGCCTTCTCGAGGATCACGGCATAGAGCCGATCCCGCTCAGCTTCCGTTAGCTGCTTCGAGTCATCGACGCCTGCCAGTCGGCAACGGAACGGCAAAATCACTGCTGCGGCGACGACCGGACCGGCCAAAGGCCCTCGCCCCGCTTCGTCGATACCGGCGATACGCCGATACCCGCATCGTCGGGCTTCTTGCTCAAACTCCTCGGTGGGTCCCACCAGGCGCTCCCCCGATCAGGTGCTCTGTCTGAGACAACCGACTGCCCCCCCTCCCCGCAAGGGGGCCGACTGAGAGGGATGTTTATGCTTTGACAGGTTCCGCTTCTGCAGCCGACGGCGCGGACGTCTTCCTTTCGCCGACGAACTCCCGCTCTTCCACCTTGGCGAATTTTCCCTTCTTCCGCCGCAGATAGTAGAGCTTTGCCCGTCGCACATGTCCTTGTCGGACGACATCGACCTTCGAGACGATCGGCGAATGCACGGGGAATATCCGCTCGACCCCGACCCCATAAGACACCTTGCGGACTGTAAAGGTCTCCGTATTTAGGGTTCCCTTGCGGGCGATCACGGTCCCTTCGTAGACCTGGATACGTTCCTTCTCGCCTTCGACGACCTTCACGTGGACCCTCACGGTATCCCCGATCCCAAAGCTCGAAACTGATTTTTTCCTCAAGGATCGCTGCACTCGTTCTAACTGGTTCATGGACTTACCCCTCCTCCCCACACCGCACCGGCACGGTCGATAGGCCCTCGCCGATAAGTTCGTTCAATAACCGTTGGTCCTCGCTCGTAAGCACCCGGTCCCCCAGGAGATCGGGCCGTCTGAGATAGGTGTTGCGTAAGGCCTCTTTCCGACGCCACCGACGAATCGCTTCATGATGTCCCGACAACAAGACCGCCGGCACACCTAGGCCTCGAACCTCCGCTGGCCGGGTGTAGTGCGGATACTCCAGCAGCCAATCGGAGAACGACTCTTCGATCAGGGACTCTGGATCACCCAGCACGCCGGGCACTAACCGCGTGGCCGCATCGATCAAGACCAACGCCGGCAATTCGCCTCCGGTCAACACATAGTCGCCGATAGACACCTCCTCCGGTGTCAGCAGGGTCCGCACGCGCTCATCGATACCTTCGTAATGACCGCAGAGAATCACCATTCGTCGTTGCTCGCGCGCAAGATGCTGCGCGTACGCCTGCGTGAACGGACGACCATGCGGAGACGGAAACAAGAGGCGAATCTCCTCGCCGCCTGCCTGCGACTCATTCCGAATGGCATCCACAGCCTGCAAGATCGGCTCGGCCTTCATAACCATACCGGCCCCGCCGCCGTAAGGGAGATCATCGGCCACTCTGTGGCGATCCATGGTGAAGTCACGCAGATTGTGGACCTTCACCGTCAGGAGTCCCTTCTCCTGAGCGCGCTTGGGGATACTGTGTCCCAGAGCGGAGGCCACCATGTCCGGGAACAGCGTAAGCACGTCCACACGCAGCATGCTATTCCCCTCCTCCCTCCAACAGATGCACGGTCATCACCCCTCGTTCGAGATCGACGGCTGACACCCATTCCTTTGCCGCCGGAATCAACAGCTCGTTGGCCCCCTGCCGAACGACGAACACCTGATTTCCTGGTAATTTCCAGACCTGCTCCAGTACGCCGATCGGGCGCCCCTCGTCAGTACGGACCGCGAGACCGATCAAGTCGCAGACATAGTAGTTTCCATCCGGAAGCGCGGGAACGACTCCACGGGGCACCTGTATGAAGCCACCGCGCCACGCCTCGGCAGCCTCCGGCGTGGTCACGTCCGCCAGCCCGACGATGAATCCTGTCCCCGTGCGCCTCACGTGGGTCACGCTCGTCTCGATCGTCATCCCGTTCCTTGCCACAAGACTCACCCGCCTCAGCGCCTCAAGTCGTCCCGGAACGTCGCTCAGCGAACGAACTTTGACTTCGCCCTTGACGCCAAAGGGCCGTTCGATCTGTCCGACCGTCACCAGATCAAGAGTGCTGACCATCGACCTACTTCCTGGCGGCCTTAGCCTGCGCCGCCTTTTCGGCCTCAAACTGCTTCCAGAGACCGACCCGTCGAAGCAACGTCCGCACGGTGACCGACGGCTGCGCGCCTTGACGTAACCACGTCAACACGCGCTCCTGCTTGATCTCCGGCACCCCGGCCTCCTTCAGCGGATCGAAGATCCCGAGAATTTCGAGGAAGCGACCGTCACGCGCTTTGCGCGAATCGGCTGCGACCAATCGGTACATGGGTCGTTTGTGTCTTCCTGTCCGTGCAAGTCTCAAATGAACGGCCACACTGCCCTCCTTGATTAATAAGTCTCCAGCCGACGGCTGTCGGCTTCTGGGTCTCACATTTGATTCTGCGCCCGGCTGACAGCCGTCCGCTGACAGCTCAGCGCCATGACTCACATCGAGCGCATGAGTTGGGCGAGCTGTCGCCGGCCCCCTGCACCGGTCATGGCTTTTGCCATTTTCTTCGCCGACAAAAACTGCTTGATCAGCCGATTGACATCCTGCACGCTCGTCCCGCTTCCCCGCGCAATGCGCTTCTTGCGGCTACCGTTGATAATCGTATGATCGCGGCGTTCGCGCACCGTCATGGAGTCGATCATGGCGGCTACCTTGCCCATCTCCCGCTCCGGCTTGTCGCCTTCGATGGCGGTCTTCAGCTTCTGTCCGCCCGGGAGCATGCCGAGAAGTTGATCCAACGAGCCGAGACGATTCATCTGTCCCAACTGGGCGCGAAAATCTTCCAGCGTGAAAGTGTTGCTCGTGAGCCGTTTCTGGGCTGCTTCGGCCTGGTCACGGCTGATGTTCTCCTGCGCCTTTTCAATGAGCGACAGCACATCACCCATCCCCAGTATGCGTGACGCCATCCGATCGGGATGGAAGACCTCCAGCGCGTCCGCTTTCTCCCCGACACCGAGAAACTTGATCGGCTTGCCGGTCACGGCCCGAATGGACAGCACCGCCCCGCCGCGCGCGTCGCCTTCCACCTTGGTCAGGATGATCCCGGTCAGGCCGAGCTTCTGATCGAACTGGCTCGCCATCGTCACCGCATCCTGGCCGGTCATCGCATCGGCGACGAGCAGCACTTCGTTCGGAGCCACCGTCGCCTTCACGGCCACGAGTTCCCCCATCAACTCCTGATCGATGTGGAGCCGTCCGCCCGTATCCAAAATGACAAGATCGAACTCCTGCTCCTGTCCTCGCTCGACCCCGGCCTGACAAATGCGCATCACATCCGCTTGCGGAGCATGAACCTGGTCCGCACGGTGAACCTCGACTCCAATGGCCTCCCCCAGGGCGCTGAGTTGCTCGCCGGCCGCAGGGCGGCGCGGATCGCCGGCCACCAGCAGCACGCGCTTGCCTTGATTCTTAAACAGGCGCGCCAGCTTGCCGCAGGTCGTTGTCTTGCCAGCTCCCTGCAGCCCGACCATCATGACCACGGTGGGCGGCTGTGAGCTGAGTGCCAACCCCGACCGTTCCCGTCCCATCATCCCGCATAATTCATCCCATACGACCTTGACGACCTGATGCCCGGGGGTGAGGCTCTGCAGCACTTCCTGCCCCACGGCCTTCTGACGGACCCGTTCGATGAAATCCTTGACAATTTTGAAATTCACGTCGGCTTCAAGAAGCGCAAAGCGAACCTCCTTCAAGGCCTCGGCAATATTCTGCTCCGTGAGCACACCCTGCCCCCGGAGTTTCCTCAGAATTTTCTCGAACTTGTCGCTCAGCGCATCAAGCATAGGACCACAAAGAAAGAGGCCATCGAAGCCTTACACCAGATCTCCGATCGCCTCGAAAAATCTAGGAAAAGAGTGTCGGTTAGTGTATAGAACCGGGAAAGGCAAGTCAAGAAGCAGGGAGGCGGCAGATTTGTTGACATGCCGGGGACCTTCCGATATGGTGCCGATAGGTCGCCCTGCAACACGAGTCGTGGATGCGTAACGGAGGAACGGCACTCGCGTGAGAAAATCACCGTGGGTTCTTCTCATCTTCGTGCTCATCGGAGGGTTACTTGGCGGAATCCTTGGAGAAATTCTTCACGTCATCGCTCCCCAGGGCACAATTCAGAGCATCTTTTCGACGCACTTAACCCCCAGTATCAGCCCTCCGCTCACCATCGATCTGGTGCTGGTGAAACTCACACTGGGCTTCAGCATCAAAGTCAACATCCTGAGCGTCCTCGGCATGTTCATCGGGATCTACCTCTATCGGCACGTCTAGGATTTCGTCTCCAGATCCTGGAGGCGTAGCGATCGAATCCTGTTGCGCAGTTCCACGGCCCGCTCGAAGGCGAGTTCCTTGGCCGCAGCTTTCATTTCCGACTCCAGCTGCGCAATCCGTTGCTCCATGGTCTCATCCGTTTCATACTTTCCGACCGATTCAGCCGCCAAATCCAGGTGAACGTAATCCATGTCGGCCACGGCATATTCAAACTCAGGAATGCCTTTCTTCACGCTGGCAGGGGTGATCCCGTGAGTCCGATTGTACTCCGCCTGAATCGCGCGACGGCGGTTCGTTTCATCGATGGCCGTTTTCATTGAATCCGTCACGAAATCCCCGTAGAAAAGGACCCGGCCTTCGACGTTTCGCGCCGCGCGCCCGGCCGTCTGGATCAGCGAGCGGTAGGAACGCAGGTAGCCCTCCTTATCGGCATCGAGTACGGCCACCAGGCTCACCTCCGGTAAATCGAGGCCTTCCCGCAATAAGTTGATCCCGACCAGCACATCGAAGAAACCGCGCCGGAGATCCCGCACGATCTCGGCCCGGTCAAGCGTCTTGATATCGGAATGCAGATAGCGCACCCGCACCCCGAGATCGTGATAATACTCCGTCAGATCTTCGGCCATGCGCTTGGTCAGCGTCGTCACGAGCACTCGTCCCCCCCGTGCCGTTTCCGCGCGAACCTGCCCCAGCATGTGATCGACCTGCCCCGTGGCCGGCACGACTTCGATCTGCGGGTCCATGAGGCCCGTCGGCCGGATGATCTGCTCGATGACCTCGCCACGCGCGCGCTCCAACTCATAGGGGCCCGGCGTCGCCGACACGTACACAACCTGGTTGAGGCAATGCTCGAACTCGGAAAATTTCAGCGGCCGGTTGTCGACCGCCGACGGCAACCGGAAGCCATAGTCGACCAGGGTTCGCTTGCGCGAATAGTCCCCCTCGTACATGCCCCCGACTTGGGGAACGGTGGCGTGGGATTCGTCGATGATGAGCAGGAAATCCTTCGGAAAATAATCGAGCAGCGTCGGCGGAGGCTCGCCCGGCGCCCGCCCGCTGAGATGACGCGAGTAATTCTCGATCCCATGGCAATAGCCCATCGCCCGAATCATTTCCAAATCGAACTTCGTGCGCTGTTCGATGCGTTGCGCCTCCACGAGCTGGCCGTGCTTCCTGAAATAGCTCACGCGTTCGTCGAGTTCCGTTTCGATTCCGGCAATGGCGCGCTCATGCCGATCGGGAGCGATCAGGTAGTGCGTATTCGGATAGATCGCGACCTTGGGCAACTTCCCCAGGGACTTTCCCGTGAGCGGATCGATTTCATGGATGGCATCCACGACCTCCCCGAAGAGCTCGATCCGGACGGATTTGGCCTCCGACGACGCCGGGAAAATCTCGATGACATCCCCGCGCGCGCGGAAAGTCCCCCGGTGAAAATCCGTATCGTTGCGCTCGTACTGGATCTCCACGAGCTTCGCCATGATCTGCTCGCGCCTGGTTTCCCTCCCTTCTTCCAGATAGACCAGCATGTCATGGTAAACCTCCGGCGATCCGAGCCCGTAAATGCACGACACCGAGGACACGATCAGCACGTCGTTGCGCTGGAGCAACGATGTCGTGGCGGAGTGCCGCATCTGGTCGATCGTATCGTTAATCGAGGCGTCCTTGGCGATATAGGTGTCGCTCTGAGGAATGTAGGCTTCTGGTTGGTAGTAGTCGTAATAGCTCACAAAATATTCGACGGCGTTGTGCGGGAAAAACTGCTTGAACTCCTGATAGAGCTGCCCGGCCAGCGTCTTGTTATGGACCAACACCAGCGTAGGTTTTTGCACACGCTCGACCAGATTGGCCATCGTAAAGGTCTTGCCCGACCCGGTGACGCCGAGCAGCACCTGATGCTTCTTCCCGGCCTCGACGCCGGTCGCCAGCTTGGCAATCGCCTCCGGCTGATGACCGCAGGGTTTGAAAGGCGCTTCAAGTGTGAAGGGCACCGCCACCTCCGGCAATCATTTTATCACCCGCGTTGTCCTCTCGCGTCCCGTAGTTCCTGTACATCGAATAAAAAAGGGCTGCCGGAAGTTCCGGCAGCCCTCAACCGAACAGAGCGCGATCGGACTAGCTCCGACCGCCTCCGAATCCTCCGCGACCTCCCCCGCCGGAGCGAGGCTCCTGAGGACGCGCTTCGTTGACGGTCAACGTGCGGGCGCCGAGTTGCGTGCCATTCAATGCAGCAATCGCCGCCTGAGCTTCGGAATCGGACGACATTTCCACGAATCCAAATCCCCGTGACTGACCGGTGAACTTGTCCGTGATAATCCTGGATGAGGCAACCGTGCCGTGCGCAGCAAACAGATCGCTCAGTTGCTGCTCGGTCGTTGAATAGGGCAATCCGCCAACGTAGATCTTCGAACCCATTGGGCTCCTCCTTTGACATGATGGTGTTGTCTTGGACGCGAGAAAGCAACGAGGAAGGAATGGACCGAAGACGTCATCAACACAGCGGCGGCTTAGCTCTGGCTTCCGATCAGATTCCCGGGCGGGACCAAAACAACATCAGTTCAGGCCTTGTCACTCTCAGCGCTTGTCTGCCAGGCCTCTCTCGCAATCAAGCGTGCCCATGCTACTCCAGAAGAAAGAAAAAACGCAAGTTTCCGGACATTGCCCCCCGATTGTGCCGTTGTTTAATATGCCGGCGGCGCTGAGAGCGGTCGATGCGAGAAAAGCGGGATGGCATGTAACGTATCGAAAAATAAAGAGGACTCTCCTCGCACCGCCAGTCCGACCTTCCCCAATCCCAGCATCTGATCCTCCGCGGACAGAACCAGAGACCCGTCTACGAAGGTTTCAATGAAATCCTTGCTGATGATGGTATTCCGTTGCACCCGAAGCGAATGCCAGTCCACCGGTTTCAGGTTCACAGGGGCCTGAGCCAGCAGCGTCTCGTTTCCCGCCACCACGCGAATCACTTGCACCGTGAGACCTGCCAGGTCGACCACTGCCGCATAAAAATTCGCGGCATCTTTCGCCCCGAACACGAGTCCGCCGATCCGAGCGCTTCCCTCCGATGCCCGAAACCGAACCGTCAGGTCGGGGTACTCATAATCCAGGCCATCGGCCAGCAGAAGGTGATAGCAGGCTCTTCCCGCGCATCCGGATGAAACCGCCACGATGTTGGGAGGGGACGGGGCCGTGTTGTCCTCTCGGACGATCCAATCGGCCGGTGGCCCTTCACCAGAGGAGAGTGCGACAAACCCAGCCGGAACCGCATCGGGGCGATCCTGCTCAAATGTCCACTTCTGAAAGAGTCCCCCCGTTGCTTGTTGCTTGAGATTGGCTTCTTTCTCCTCAGGGGTTTCCCGCTGAACCGCTCGAGCATCTCCGCCGTTCGACACAACGGCCACCCCGGTCAGAACGAGACAGCAGGCCACCGCTCGGAGCCACACCGCCCCACATTTCCTCACTCCCGAGACCGACCGGACCCCTGTTACGTCAGCGATGCGATACACGCCCGCTACTTAGACCTTCCTGTTTGTTTGACCTGGAGGATCTCCTGCTGCAGTCGATCCCGTTCGGCAAGAATCTTTTTCCGGCGCCGCCAGCGGTCCCACGTCCACCAGCGCAGTTTCTGCCTGAACGTGACCGTCGGTGGGGACACGCTGCCTCCGGGAGCATGCTGAAAGGAATAGCCCTCGTGGCTGTCGCGTTGCTCAAAGAAGCGCCTATAGAAGTGATCGTAGAGACCATTACCCGATCCGCCAGCAGCCACAGACACTCCCTCTTAACTAACAACCCCAACAGTCCGCATTCCACAACCTGCGCGGGTGGGCATAGTACCGTGCCTCCAGGAAGCGGTGCAACGGGTCTCACACCCTGTGTTATAGTTTCGCCACCTGCTGCCGGAATTCACAGACCGGGACCATGCGACCATTCGTGCGAAAGTTGATCGCCTTCCTTCAGACGACCACTCTTCTCAGCATGGCCGTGATCGGATCGGCCGTGAGTGCCGGCGCTCAGCAGGCAGATGACCTGCTCCTGAAGAGCTTCCAGGCCATTTCGACTGAGCGGATCATGGCCGACATTCGAACGCTCTCTGATCCTTCCTTGAACGGGCGGCAAGCGGGAACAGAGGATGACCTACGATCGGCGCAATGGATTGCACAGGAATTTCTCTCAGCCGGCTTACACCTGCCGAACATTCGTCATAGTTCCATCACCTTGCCGTTCGCGGGAGGAAAGCACGGCGGCTCGTCTGGCATCATGGCCACCCCCGTAGCCGCCGTCGCGATCTCGCCGGATCCGGTGTTTCGCATCGGCACCGCGGACCAGCTGGCCATCCGACATCTCGGTACGGACTACCTCCCCGTCTTTGATGCCCCTTCCGCCGACGTGCAGGGCCAAATCGCCTTCGTCGGATACGGCATCGTGGATCCCTCGCAGGGGATCAATGACTACGCCGACGTGGACGTGAACAACCGCGTGGTGCTCTTCCTGCGGGGAAAGCCGGACCACTACCAGCGCACGGTCAGTCATGCCGACAAGGTCCGCTGGGCGCGAGAGCGTGGAGCCTTGGCCTACCTGACCGCGACCGGACCCGTGCTTCACCCGTACGAAGCACGGCGTGGCGTGACCGGCAGACCGACCGCCTTCTACGGGCAGCTGCCTCCTGAGCAGGCTATCCCCGGCGCCTGGATCAGTACGGCCGTCGCGGAACGCATCGTCGGAGTAGACGCAGTGCCCCCTGATCAGCTCCGCATCCTGCAGCAACGCCTGAATCAGGCGCCGTCCCCGCAATCCCATCCGACACCCCGATACGCTTCACTCCACTGGAACACCACGACGCAGGAGGGAGTGCTGGCGAACGTGATGGGGCTCTTACCAGGGACCGGCCCGGAGGCGATTGTGATCGGCGCCCATCGCGACCATTTCGGCCGTCAGGCCGGATTACTTTTCCCCGGCGCAGACGACAACGCCTCAGGAACAGCCGTGATTCTCGAGGTGGCGCGGACACTCACGAAGGCCGGATCTCGTCCCCGGCGCACGGTACTGTTTGTTTCGTTCAGCGGCGAGGAAAGGGATCTGCTTGGGTCGCGCCTCTACACCTCGCGCCCTCTTGTTCCCCTCGACTCAACCAAGGGTATGATCAACGTCGATCATGCCGGTATAGGCAACGGAAGACTGACCGTCGGCGTGACGAGCCTCGACAAGAGCGTGGCAATGGACGCAGGGAAGACGGCAGGGTCAGCGGACAAACTCGACCTGTATGGATTCTTCCCCGGGGGCGATCACGTGCCCTTCAAAGAAGCCGGGGTACCCACCATCACGGTGGTGAGCGGCGGAATCCATCCGCACTTTCACCAGCCCAGCGACACGGCTGATACGCTCGACCCGGAAATCCTACAGACCGTGGCGCGGTACGTTCTGGCGTTGACCTGGCAGCTGGCCAATGAGCCATGACGCGTGGCTTGTCTCTCAGGAGTGCGGGAAGGCGAGACGGGCGCGAAAGGCGGGACTCGCCTAGACAACCTCCTGGGCCCGTCGCGCTTTTCTCGCTAGTCCCGCTTGTCTAGCGAGATACGCCTCACGCAATATGCTTCACAGACCTGCGAGTGCTGGTGCCTTTTTTCAACCGCCGGCTAGGGGATGTCGTCGAGGATCGTGGATTGAATCGACGGCAGTGGAGCGGTTTGGCGCGGAGGACCTGGCAGAACGACCGGAGTGCCAGATTGATTCGCGCCCTGAATCAGTCCAATGGAAAGCTGCGGACCAAATGTCATCACCGCTCCGCTCCAGGCCTGACCAGTGGTTGGATTGCGAAAGCTGTAGGACTCAAAGTTCTGTCCCGGCGTATACAGGAAGCCCTGCGTTCCCTGACCGTCAATGTACAGATTCCCCCCGCTGAATCGGGATAACGGTGCCACACCCCCGTCGAACGACCGAACGCCCGACACGCTCTGAGCCCAGACGGCGGGGGCGGCACAGAGCACCATGAACAGCGACGCACAGAGCATGATCACGATCATGCCTCTCTGCCTACGGTGAGACATCGGCAATGCCGAACGGCAAGACATATTTGTCATGACAGCCTGCGCATTGCGCATTGTATAATGGACTTTGTCCCTTTGTCGATCAAAGGAGGCGGATATGGAACGGATAGTATCGGCTCGTAGCTATCGGCGGACAGCGCTTCTGCTCGTCGGCTTGTGTTGCATGTCGACCCCGACGAATGTCTGGAGCTTGGATGTGACGAACCCGGTGCCTTCAGAGCGACGCGAGACCGTCTCGCTGGCCGATGCGGCGCTTCGCGCGCTGCAGAATAATCTCGATATCACCATCAGCCGTCACACCAAGGAAAGCCGGCTGGCCGACATCATCATCGAACAGGCCAAGTTCGATCCGACGGTCAGCGTGAACGGCCAATATAACCGGACACTAAGTCCGCTGAATCGGCCCGTCCTGGGTTTCACGGCATCCACGCTAACCTCCATCCAAACCTTTGATCAGAACAACTCTTCCGTCACAGCGGACATTACTCAAAATGTGATCACCGGGGGAAACTTTGATTTGAACTATAGCCCCGCTCGAAACAATATATCCGGCGCTCAGGCCTGTTTCGGCAAACCGAGCAACGACCCGGTATGCAGCCGAGGCGGATTCTTGTTCAACCCCTCATGGACCGGCGGGTTGGCGCTGACCTTTACCCAGCCGCTGCTCCGGAACGCGGGCATCGATGTCAACAAGACTTTCATCAGGGTCGCCCAGAATAATGCCGAGGTGGAGCAGCACGTCTTTCGCGATCGCGTCCTCACCGTCATCGCCACGGTCGAGCAGACCTACTGGGAGCTCGTTTTCGCGAACGAGAATCTGAAGGTCGCGCAGGCCGCGCTGAAAGCCGCGCAGGAATTGCTCGCCGCCAATCGGGCCAAGGCGAAAGCGGGCGTCATGTCCATCGTCGACGTCCTCCAGGCTGAGGCCGCCGTCGCTTCACGCGTTGAGCAGGTCCTGGTCGCAGAAAAATCCATTCGCGACCAGGAAGATCAGCTGCGGCGGCTCTTGAACCCCGGTGAAGAAGACCTGCGGCAGGATGTGCGACTCACACCCACCGATCCCCCCGTCACCGTCCTCGAACCGCTCAGCCTGCAGGAAGCGATCGACACTGCCATCGACCAGCGTCCGGAGATCATCCAAGCGAAGAAGAACGTCGAGTCGGGTGAACTCAACAAGCAGTTTGCCCGCAATCAGCTGCTCCCCACCCTGTCGTTCCAGGGGACGGCGGGCCTGGCCGGACTTGGGAAGGACTATGGCGATTCCTTCAGCAAGAACTTCAGCGGAGATTTTTACAACTATGGCGCAGGTCTGGTATTGAGTTATCCGCTCGGCAATCGCTCCGCGGCGAGCACGTACAACAAGCGCCAACTTGAAGCCAGGAATGCCGAAACCGCTCTCGCCAGTGTCCGCCAGCAGATTATTGTCGGTGTCCGGGAGGCAGTGCGCCGGGTTCAAACCGATTTCAAGCGCATCGAAACGACCCGGTCGGCGCGCATCATGGCGGAGAAACAGCTCCAGGCCGAGCAGGAACGCCTCAAAGTCGGGCTCAGCACCACGCGGTTCGTCCTGGATTTCCAGCGCGATCTTGCCACCGCCCAGGGCAACGAGCTGCGCGCCACCGTCGATTACAACAAGTCGCTTTCCAACCTCGCGCGGCACAAGGCCACGACGTTGGACCGCTACCATGTCGAACTGCAGTAGCCGGCCGCGATGCCGCCTGAGCCGGATCGCGCCCCGCTTCAGACTCAGGCTACGGAACGCAGAGCAGCATGGGCGCTGCTCCCCGTCGCCGCGACGGTCGGCTATCATCTTCTCCCCGCGTCGATCCAAGAACGGGTGTTCATCCAATTTACTCCGCAAGTCCTCGCCTATCTCACGTTGTCCTGCTGGGCAGCTCGCAATACCGCTATCCTACCTCGACTCGGCCTTGAGAAGGACAAGGTGACTGGTGGCCTGCGCCTAGGACTCTTGACCGGCCTCCTGCTCGGTGGCCTGAATACGTTGGTGATTCTCTCGGCCTATCCGTCTTTAGGCTATGACATCCTGTTCCTCAAGACCACGCCGCATGGGCAACTCCCGCCCATGCTGATGGTTCCCTGGGTCATCGTCGGCATCGCCCTGTTCGTGGAACTGAACTTTCGCGGCTTCCTCCTGGGACGGCTTGCCTCGATTGAAGCGGGATGGTGGAACTCCGCTATCATCCGTCGGTTCTCACCCCTGGCCCTGCTGACCAGCGCGCTGACATTTGCATTCGATCCCTTCATGGTGAATACTTTTCGTCACCTCCATTGGATCGCCGCCTGGGACGGGCTCATCTGGGGCACGATCTGGGTACGCACGCGCAACCTGTATGTCACGATCGTGGCGCATGCCGTGGAGGTGAGCGTGATGTATCTGGCGGTGAGAGCGGCGATCGGGTGACAAGGCTTTGGTTGCTTCATTGACGATGGAATCATTGAGTGATCTCAATGATTCCACGCCCACTTGATCCAATTTTTATGAACCCTTCTTTTTCCAGCTACCTCGTCAATGATGTCTTCGGCGACCCCGGAGTCTACGTGGAAATCCGCTGGTCTAAGCGAGCCTTGCTCTTCGACCTCGGGCACAACGACGGACTGGGGCCGACCAGACTGTTACGGGCCGGAGAAATTTTCGTGTCCCATACACACATGGATCATTTCATCGGATTCGACGCCGTCCTGCGTGTGGCCCTGGGACGAGGCAAGACCCTCAGACTGTTCGGTCCTCCCGGGCTGATCGCCAATGTGCAGGGCAAGCTCCAGGGCTATACCTGGAATCTCGTTGACGGCTACCCGCTCACCATCGAGGTTCAGGAATTCCACCAAGACGTACGGCGACAAGTTTTCTTTCGCGCCGACAACGGCTTCCAACCGTCCGAAGAGTCGAGTTGCCCTTCTGCGCCGCAATCTCCAAGTCCGCTCTTCACGGTACTGGAGGATCCTATGTTCACCGTCAAGGCCGTCGCCTTGAATCATCGCATTCTCTCGTTCGCCTATTCCCTGGAGGAACAATTCCATATCAACGTGAACAAGCAGAAACTGCATGAGGCCGACCTGCCGGTCGGCGCCTGGCTGAAGGATGTGAAGCAGTACATCCGGCAGGGTCAGCCGGATGATTTTTGCTTCACGGCCACCCTGTATGACGAACATCGTCGGAGAGAGCGTGAGTTCGTTTTGGGGGAGGTCAAGGAACGGTTTCTGACCATTTCGCGAGGGCAAAAGATCGTGTACGTCGTCGATGCCCGATACGATGCAGAGAACGAAGCGAAGGTCGTCGCGCTCGCGCAGGGCGCGGATCTCTTCTACTGTGAGGCGCCGTATCTGGAGGTCGACGCGGCAAAGGCCCGCGACCGCTACCACCTGACCGCCAGACAAGCCGGTCTCATGGCCCGCAAGGCCCGGGTGCGCGACCTCGTCGTGTTTCATTTCTCACCGCGGTATACGGGTCAAGGCGAGGTATTGGAACGGGAAGCGCTGGACGCGTTTCAGGGAGCGTGAGGAGGGGGAACCTGTGAACGACCTTGTAAAGTATGCGGTGTATTTTCTGTTGGGTGGAACAATCGTAAGCCTGTCGACCTATCTCGGTTCTCAGGGCAAGTCGTTTCTAGCCGCCTTTGCCAGCACCTTCCCCGCCATCACCGGCGCCACCTTCGTCCTGATGTATCTGAACGGAGGAGGCGACGCGATTGTCAGTTACGCCAGGAATCTCCTGTGGTTTGTCCCTCCGTGGATTGTCTACGTCCTGTCCATGGTCGCGGGCGTGCCCCGCTTCGGCTTCTGGCCGGCCATGGCTGGTTCGCTCGCCTTGTACGTGGGCTGCGTAGGCGCGGTGAAACTGTGGCTTCGCTGATCAACGGCCGCGTCGGACGGCACGTGCCTCGTCACGCCGCTCCGCTGAAATGGAGCCGGTTGAGCTCTCCTAAGGCCGACACCATGCGATCCAGTTCTGCGGTGACAGCACGGCTGGCGAGGTGGGATGGTCCATCGGCGCCGGCCCAAATGTCGGGCGGGTCCTCGAACTGTCGCACGTTCTGGCAGAACCGGCCGATGGTTTCCCTCCAGTAGCTCGGACTTGATCCTTGATCGAGGACATGCGCCCGGTCACGCGCGAACGGTTGCTCAAACTGCCCGGCCCTCAGCTGCCACACCTGTTCCATCGCCTGCTGCCGATCGAGACTCAATTCCAGCTCGCCGGCCCGCTCGTTGAGTGCGGCGCAGAGCCCTCCGACGACGTGATCGACCTCGGTCTCGGGAAACACACCGACGCAGGCCTGCATCAGCAGAAATTTGTGAAACAGGAACACTTCGGCGCTGATTCGAGCTTCGTTCGCAGCGGGATCATAGGCCCGGGCGAGTTCGCGCAGGCCTTCGACCGACAGGCCCCCCAACGCGGCGCCCAGGAGACGGGCGATCCGACGACCCAGCCCGAGGTATTCAGCATTCGTGAGAAGCGGCACGGGATCCTCCGTGCGTATCCTCTCATCCAATGGACCGATCGCCAAGCCTTTATCGAATCCCGTTGAAGCGGTGCGGCTCGGCTGCTAGCATCATGCATTTCCATTCTCGGAGGCTGTGCCGTGGAGTCCACCCCTCTGCCTCAGAACCGGTCCTCCGACCTCATCATCGAAGGCGCGCGGCAGAATAATCTCAAGAACATCTCGCTCCGCATCCCGCATAATCGGGTCACGGCCATTACCGGGGTATCCGGCTCGGGAAAGTCTTCGCTGGCATTCGACACCCTCTTCGCGGAGGGCCAGTGGCGCTATGTCGAATCGCTCTCGACCTACGCCCGCATGTTTCTCGACAAGGTAGCCCGCCCCGATGTCGATCGCATCCTGAACGTGCGCCCGGCCATCGCCATCGAGCAGAAAAATCAGGTGCGCACCGCCCGCTCGACCGTCGGTACGACGACGGAAATCGCCGACCTGTTGCGCCTCTTGTTCGCAAAAATCGGCCGACCCATCTGCCCCGATTGTCGTCAGGAGGCGCGCGCGTTTCATCCGGCCATCGTCGTGGACGACCTCCTGACTCGCTTTCCGGATGCACGGGCCATGGTGCTCTTTCCGATTGCCCCTCCCTCTCCCAACCAGGAACAGAGTTTCATTCAGTCGCTGCTGACGCGCGGGTTTGCCAGACTGAAAACCGCCGAGGACATCCTCGATTTGCACGAAGCCGGGCATGTTCCACTACACGCTTGCCCTTCACTCTACGTCGTCCTCGACCGACTGGTGATCAGAGGGGACAACCGATCGCGCCTCGTTGAAGCCATTGAAACCGCCTTCCGCGAAGGTGAGGGCCATTCTGCGATCGATATCATCGGCCACGGACTTCAGACCTACAGCACCGCTTTCCTTTGTCAGCGCTGCGGGCGCATGTTTGAGCCCCTCAGGCCTGTCCTTTTTTCATTCAACCACCCACTCGGCGCCTGCCCGGAGTGCAAAGGCTTCGGTAACGTGCTGCGCTACGATCCGGAGTTGGTCATTCCCGACCAGACCAAGTCCCTTGCCCATGGCGCCGTTGAGCCCTGGAGCAAACCCAGCGCCGATTGGTGGCAGAAACGGATGTTGCTCACCATGAAGCGGCGTGGGGTGGACCTCTCAACACCGTTCAGGCTCCTCCCCAAGGACATACAACAACTACTTTGGACCGGCGACAAGTCGTTCGAGGGGATCAACCAGTTCTTCGAATACTTGGAAGGCAAGCGATACAAGCTGCACGTGCGCGTGATGCTCAGCCGCTATCGGACACCCTTCAATTGTCCGGGCTGCCACGGTAGCCGCCTGAAACCCGACGCTGGTTTCGTAAAGATCGCCGGTAACGATATCCACGAGATTACTGAATTGACGATCGAGCGAGTCGCAAGCTGGATTGAATCCTTGACCCTGCGGCCCTTCGACCGAGAGGTTGCGGCCGACATCCTGAGGCAACTCCAGGCCAAGCTCGGCTTCCTCCTGCGAGTCGGTCTCGACTACCTGACGCTGGCCCGGCAAACCAAGACGCTCTCGGGAGGTGAAGCGCAGCGGGTGTCACTGGCCAATCAACTCGGCGCTCGGCTGGTCGGCACCCTCTATGTCCTCGACGAACCCACCATTGGACTCCATGCAAGAGATACGGAGTTGCTTGCCGAAATTCTGAAAGACCTCGCGGCAGTCGGCAATACCGTGGTCGTCGTCGAACACGACCGTCGCATGATCGAGTCAGCCGATCACATCGTCGAGATGGGGCCGCGTTCGGGAGAACAGGGCGGGCGAGTGGTCTGCGCCGCTCCCACTGAAACCTTTTTGCGCGATCCCCACGCGATCACTGCGCGCTATCTCCGGAGAGAAGACGCCATCCTCTTGCCGAAATCGCGGCGTTCCGGCAACGGCAAATCCCTCGTGATCGCTGGCGCGGCGGAACATAACCTGAAAGATCTGCTCGTCCGCTTCCCTCTCGGCATGTTGATCTGCATCACCGGCGTCTCCGGATCCGGCAAAAGCACCTTGATCGAAGATACGCTCTACCGGGCGCTGGCTCGCGCCTTTCGCATCGAGTCGCTCCCGATGGGACGTTTCAAGGCCATCAAGGGAATCGAGCATCTCAAAGGGGTGCGCTTGATCGATCAGCAACCGATCGGACGCACGCCTCGATCCAATCCCATTACCTATCTCCAAGCCTTCGACGAAATCCGGCAGCTCTTTGCCGCTGAACGTACCGCGTTCAGGCGGGGCTTCACGCCCGGCCACTTTTCATTCAATGCGACGGGAGGGCGATGCGAACGGTGCGAAGGCAGTGGCGTGGAAAAACTGGAGATGTACTTCTTCGAGGATATCTACACGCCCTGCGAAACGTGCGAGGGGAAGCGATTCAAGCCGGACGTCTTAGCAATCCGCTACCGAGGCAAGACCATTGCGGACGTGCTCGCGATGACTGTGGACGACGCCCTGGCCTTCTTCACGGAAACGCCCAAGCTGCAAGAGCGCCTGCACTTGCTCTGGTCCATCGGCCTCGGCTACCTGCGCCTCGGCCAGTCGGCAACCACCCTTTCGGGCGGCGAAGCCCAGCGGTTGAAAGTGGCGGCCGAACTCAAGGACTCCTCGGCGAAAGACATACTCTATATAATGGACGAACCCACCACCGGCCTGCACTTCGACGACGTGAAGAAACTCCTCGCCGTCCTTCACAAGCTCGTGAACGCGGGCAATACCCTCGTCGTCGTCGAGCACAATATGGATGTGATCAAATCAGCAGACTGGATTATCGATCTCGGCCCCGAAGGTGGCACAGCTGGCGGGCAGATCGTAGCGGAAGGACGACCGGAGCAAGTTACAAAGGTGGCCGCATCACATACGGGGCGATTCCTCTCGCAGGTCTTAGAATCGTAGTGCACCTCGTCAAACTCAATCCGTCTTGTATCCTCAGCCCATATTCTCATCGGCACATCACCTGCACGTAGTGGGACCAAACGTTAATTTGTTTCGCAACTGGTACATGGGGGTGGTGGCATGATGGCGCTGAAGAACACGTTCTCGTTTTCACTCCTCAGGAATTGAATCATTTTCTGCAGAACTGCGAGTCTCTATTCTCCCGTCACTCTCGCCCTTCCCACGGCGAATCTGGTGCCTCACGTCCTCCATGATCCAATCCGGGCTACGCTGACGCGTGGCAGTACTCCTTACCCTGGAGTGTACTTAACAACTTGATCTCCAGGAACTAGGAGTCGGGTTGCTGCTGCTCCTGAGACTTGTCCGCCCCCTGGTGCGGCTGCTCCCCCGACCACTTCTTGTGCAGATACTTCTTGCTCACGGCGGTCACCACAAATGCGAGGCCGATTGCGATTGGAACAAATACGGCTGCAGCGATATGGGCATTCGTGAGCCAGCCCATTTCCTGAAGCCCCTTGAAAATGTAACTGGCAAGGCCCGCCAGGTAATAGGCAATCACGATGACCGACAACCCTTCGACCGTGTGCTGCAGAATGACCTGGCTCTTGGTCGTTCTGTCGACGCTTTGGAGGAGGGCGAGGTTCTGCGCTTCTAGAATCAGATCGACACGGGCTCGGATGATCGAGATGATCCCTTCGAAACCGCCTCGCAGTGTCTCGATGCGCTTCAGCAATTGCTCATAGCCTTCCGCCACTCCCGTGATGCCGCTCAAGACATAGTCCGAGAACGGGCGGAAGGATTCCAACGGCTTCTCCGCCAGCGATCTGAGCGTTGCATGGACGATCTTGTCGTAGGGCAACGAAGCGGACAGCTCAAAATGCAACTTGCCCGCAATGCGATTGGTCTTGAGGAGATCTTGCGTGAGGCTATTGAGCCATCGCTGCAACGTCTGTGAGTCGGCGTGACCGATGTGGCCGGAGATGATTTCACGTTGTTTCAAATGCACCTGTTCAAACTTATAGACCTGATCGATGGCGGCGGAGAAGAGCGGCTTCTGCATCAAGAGAAGATGATAATAGGTCTCGATCCGCACAAGCGCATCGACGATGTCTTTTAGATGGGAGGGATTTGACCGTGATAACCCGACCGTCACCCAATAGCGCTCCCATCCCTGCGCATCCGGCGTGAAGCTGGTGATCACGCTTGTCTGGTCGTCCAGAATCCGGCTTCCGTAGAGCACGGGACCGGGAATCAGCGACCGCATCCGCTCGCGCAACGGAGGGGTCTCCGCCGTGAGCAGAATATCCAAGCGACACACTTCCGTCCCTAAGGAGGTCGCCGGAAATTGGTAGTGCGGAAATGTGAGCGGACCGAACATCACTTCGCTCTTGTCGGCTGAGGGCAAATGCCAGAGTTGGTAGTTGTAGTATTCGGTGTGGGCCTGCCAGATGACGATTAGCCGGTCGCCGTTCTCCGCTTCCTTGACCCCATAGCCGAACGACTCGCGCAGCACCGTGGTCTCTGCAGGAATCTGGAAGGTTCCCAACAGCGACTGGAACTCCGACCGGCTGGCGGGACGCTGGATCGGCGGGTCCGCCATGCGAAAGGCCTTATAGTGCACATGCGCCGGCGCCTGCAGCCAATCAGTGAGCGGGATTTGCGGCCGCTCATGCAACTTTCTTAACAAAGTATCGGTTCCGGACTGCGGCGCTGGTGATTGATCCACGATTATGAGCTCCTCCCTTCTGAAGAGGTCTCGCTACAGACCTGGACGTTTTTCGGCCATCACTCGCAGTTCAAGCGATTGATCCGCCCGCTTGACGTCGAGCTGTAGCGTCTGGCCTGCTTCGACCTGACACAAGCGCTTGGCCTCGCGTTCGGACTTCGCGCCAGACAGCAGCGAGCCGTTACAGGCGACCACGCGATCGCCGACACTGAGCCCGGCCCTTTCAGCCGGCAGACCGCTCCGCAATTCCTTTATCATGTAGAATTTCGCCTTCTTCTCCTCCTGCAACTCCCAGTTCACCCCGATCCGGCCTGACCCTAATAGCCCGGTCTGCGAACCGAACCGGGCGAGGATCCGATGGACGATCAAGCGTGCCGAGCTTTCCGGCTCATCGGTAGTCGAATCGGTCAGATGCCCTTGGCCGCTGAAGAGGAGCAGGCCGGTTTCGACGTCGATCACGCGCAACGCGAGCGAGACGCTATGCGTGCCCTCCTGTGCACGCCGTTCCCATTGCTGCACCTCGCCCACGACGATGGCCTGCGCGCCGAGCAATCTACCCACCTTCAGCACGTTCGCATCATCCGCATGTGTCAGTTGAATCACCTGCTCCTTCAGTACCTCATTCAATTTCGCCCGCTCGACCATGTGAATATCCAGGTCCAGCATCAGCGTGGTGACGATCCCAGCCACGCGCGATCCGGTCCCGAGAGCATCCTCCGCATCCTCGAAAAGCATCACCGCCATGGTCCGATAGCGGTCGATGGTGTCGCGGTCGAGCGGTCCGCTTCCCGAGACCACCGGCTCGGGTCTCGCCCCGACCCCGTTGACGACGGAAGGGACCCCCACCGTGGCACAGGCACGCCGCCGTTGGAGAATAGCCGCCGGAGCCCCCCAGGCACAGAGTTCGTCGTTCACGAGCACGACATGGTGAGGATACTCGCGCTGATGCTCGAGCGCCAGATTGGTGAACGGATAGATGAGGCAGCCGCCGACCCAGACGGAGAGGGGACAAAGCGCCAGCTCATAGAGCCATTGCCTCCTGGCCGTGAGCGAATACTCCCAGATCAGAATCCTCCCGTCATCGCGGAGCACGCGATCGGGACGCCCGATTTCGCCGAGCACCTGCACTTTGGTCATGGGGACAGCCAGTCGATCCAGCTTGGCCTCCGACTTGACGATCGTGTAGCCGAGGCCGCAGCCGGACAACAATGCCGATGCCAGGATGGCCATCGACAGGGTCAGCACCGCTGGAGCGCGCGACAAGCAATGTCCCTCCGATTGCATGCGGTTGAGCGTACCACCCCGCACCGCAGGCTTCAATGGAGATGTCGACCAATCAGTTCGACGCAGGCCGGAGTGTCAGTTGCAGGATGGGTCAAAGGGCATATCTGCGTAATGCCGATAGGTCTCGCCGAGGGTGAGCAGCAGATCTCTCCAGACCAGCGCAGGATCCTTTTCGAACACCAATTTGGGATCGGCGGGGAACAAGATCCACGAACCGGTCTTCATTTCATTTTCCAATTGACCGGGCCCCCATCCCGAGTATCCCAGATACGCACGGAACGACTCTGTCGTGCCAGCACCGGTGAGAATGCGCTCCACCATGCCCATGTCGCCACCAAGACAGACTCCATCGAAGACATGATGTGCATTCTCCGTAAATTCGTCGCCCCGGTACAGCAGCATGACCTGGTTCGTCTGGACGGGACCGCCGGCATAGAGGACGTGGCCGGCCCCTTCGATGATCGGCACCCGTGGCAATGCCTCGGAAATAGACATGGCCGTCGGGCGGTTGACCACGACTCCAATCGCCCCCTCCGGCCCATGTTCACACAACAACACCACGGTCTGGCGGAAGTTCGGATCGCGCAGACCAGGTGCGGCGATGAGAAAGATGCCCTTGGCGAGTTGGAGATCCATACCAAAATCCTACCGTGCTTGCCGACGTCACGCAAGCGCTGCCATCAAACCACGACGGTAACCAAACAGATGTTACATCTTGTAGAAGGAGGGGCGGCGGTCACGAAGCAGATCGTTGTAGCGATTGAGACTCTTGTTTCGAGCCTCGGTCGGATCAATGTCGACAATGGCGAGATCATCCCGGTCTCGCGGTGCACGATGGAGGATGACACCTCGCGGCGTCACAATCTCGCTATTTCCGATGTAGGTGAACCGGTCCTTCCCTCCCCTTGCTTCGCTTCCGGTTCGATTACAGGTGATAGCAAAGACCCGATTCTCCAGACACCGCACCGGCATGGAGTCCGGGCAATTCGGCAGAACGAGATTCGACGGATGGCAGAGAATGTCGGCCCCCTGCACGGCCAACGTTCGGGCTGCCTCCGGGTAGTACCAGTCGAAACAGATCATCACGCCAATCTTCGCCGACCCGATATCCCAAATCTGAAATCCGGAATCACCCGGCGTGAAGAACAGCGTCTCCTCAAAAAAGAGATGCGTTTTGCGATAGCAGCCGAGGAACCCGGTCGGCCCCACAACGACGGCGGAGTTGTAACAGCGGGAGCCGGCTCTCTCCGGCAGTCCGGCGACGATATGCATCCGTCGTTGCTTGGCGACCTCCGCCAATCGCTTCGTGGTCGGGCCGTCTGGAACCGGCTCCGCCAGCCGTTCCGTCTCACTTTGCGAGACGAACTGGTACCCCGAGGCGAAGAGTTCCGGCAGCACCATGAGGTCGGCCTCGACCTGCTCTAACCTGGCAGCGACGGCATCGAGATTTTTGGCGACTTCGCCGAATTGGGGATCGTATTGGTAAAATCCGACTCGCACAGATAACACTCGCTTCATACAAGAGCGGGCATGGTTGTTGTCCCTGCCCGCTCGAAAAATCAAGCCGTCAGCCTATAGCTGTCAGCTGTTTGCCCTTCTAGGTTACTTCACTTCTGACAGATGCGTCACGGCACCATCGGCATGCTGAGCCACGGCGTCCGCATGGCCGGCCTTGCCATGCTCGACGGCTTCTTTCAGATGCTTGATCCCTTCGTCCAAATGGGGGTTTTTCAAGCCGGCCGCTTGCGCGTGTTTCAAGGCTTCTTCGGCATGTTTGAGTGCCGCATCGGCATGCCCTTGCTTACCGTGAGACGAGGCTTCCTTCGCGTGTTCGAGAGCCTCACTGACGTGCTTATTGGCGGTGGGTGGCGAGCCCGCCATGCTGAGCCCGCTGAACAGCGGAAACCCTACAAGCGCCCCAATCGCAGCCATCACCAACGCACCTCGACGAATCTTGGTCGTCATCGTTGCCTCCTCCATGGTTAGTATTCGTTGCTCAAGAACAGACTGATCGTTCATGAATTCACCTTACACAGCACTCCGCACCCTGTCAAGAAGGCTTCCCGGCATGATCGAAACCGAGGATCTTCTGGAGCGCGTGAAAATCCTTCTCAACCGGACAGGCGAAATCGCGACTCCACTCCCACCATGATCCTGGATAATTTCTGATCTTCTGATAGCCAGCCAGCTTGAGAATGAAATAGAGCCAGGACGAGCGAACCCCGCCAGTACAGTAGCAGATCAACTCCTGATCGCGTTTGATTCCCTTCGCGCCCAGCGTCTCTCTGATGACGTCCAGATCCTTGACCGTCGCATCCTTGTTCAGGAACAGGTTCCAGGCCACATGAATCGCCGATGGAATGTGCCCGGGCCTCGGAATGCCGGGCACTTCTTTCCCCAGATACTCTTCAAGGCTTCGGGCATCCAGAATCGCGGCCTGTGGGTGCGGACCCCGGACGATGTCTTTCAGCGCCTCTCTTGCGATGGCCAGACTCTTCACAGGTTGCGCCCTAAATGTTCCTGCCGCGGGCGTCACAGGTCCATGCTCAAACGGCCGTTTTTCCACCGTCCACTTCACCCATCCGCCGTCAAGAATGCGCAGCTTCGTGTGCCCGAGATATTCCAGCATCCAGAACATCCGCCCCTCGTCGCCCCAGTTGTCGAACGGATTGGAATAGATCACCACATCACTCTCCTGGCTGACTCCCAGCCGCCGGAGTGTTTGCTCGATCCGGCCCAGATCCGGATTGAGAAGTCCCTTCGGCACGGCCTTCGGATCGCTGTACTCATGCCAGGTTGTATGGACCGCGCCAGGAATATGCCCGCCGAATTCGTACGCGGCCCTGCCGCGTACATCCACGATGACCAGGCCAGGCTGTCCCAGGCTCTCCTGGAGGGTAGCGGTATCAATAAGCAAAGGATGCGTCATGATGCTTTCTTCATTCACTGGCTGTCGGCGATCAGCCATCAACCATCACCTTGCAACTGTTCCCATCCTGCTGACGGCTGACCGCTGAGAGCTGATGGCCCTCGTTCGCGAGTGCCGCCCTGAGATCTTCGGACAAGGGGAATTCCCGCTCATAAATCACGAACCGATAGGGATCGGTTCCGGTCAGTCCGTACTTTGCCCGCAGCATTTCGTGCTGCCCATCGGTCAGAATGTGGTATAGCACCCGCGTCTTCAGAATCAAGTCCTCAGCTTGCTCGGGTAGGCGATAGTCATATCGGTACTCACGGCTCGCCAAGGGCAACAGCCGGTTATCATACAGTTCCAGAATCGCCGGTTGCCAGAGAATCCAGCGTCCCATCGTGGAGGTCTGTTGATCGAGCACGCGTCCCTGCCGATCGACGACTGAAAATTCGATGGTGAAATGCCGGTCGGGGTCGCCGGTCGGAATTTTATGGCCGGCCCCAGCGTTAATGACGGTAAGCGTCACGCCCATTCGGTCCCCTGGCTTCGGAGAGGTCGTATCGGCCTTCACCTGAACCGCCACGGCCCGTTGGATCATGCCGGCATCGTGCCCGCCTCGCCAGAAGTGTTGTCGACCTCGGCGGATCGGACCATTGACAGCCACCGGTCTGTCGATTTCAGGCATATGGCAACTCTGGCAAATAAAGCCCCGCTCCTGCATGAAGTACTTACCTTCGTACTCCGCATAGGTCCCGCAGGGCCCCGCATCATAAAATTGCGCTGGGCCGGACACGACGTTGTGACAGCGGAAACAGACTTGTGCAGTCCTGAAATTCGGGTCGAATTTCGTGGGATGCGGCGCGGCGGAATCCTCGAACGGACCGTAAATCATGCCGTCTCGCACATGGCATGCCGCGCAGGTGATCGATTCCTTCTGATACTCGGGGTCGTACTGAGGATTCGGTTCCTGGATCGCTTTCTCCACCCGCCCGCGCGGAATCTCTTTAATCAACGTGGGTTGCTGATTCTCCAGAGGGGCGTGGCAGTTGAGACAAACCCAGATGTTCTTGTCCTTCCTCCAATAGGCCTGAAAGAAGGGATCGTCATAGGCATGGGCATGGATGCTCGTCTTCCATTCATCGTAGATCTCTCGATGGCACTCGCCGCAGGATTCGGCTTTCAGGCTGGTCAGCCCTTTCGGAACCTTCTGATACGGAATCGCATGGGCGTAATCGGAGCGCAGTCCGAAAATGACGACCGGCTTGATCTCGGTGTAGTACAGATAGACAACACCAGCGACTATGATCACACCGAGGGCGATCTTCCACGATTTTCGCATCTACGTTCTCACTATTTCTGAGCTGACATGCTGACAGGGAAACAGGCGGACAAGTTTCCGCTCTCGTTTTTCCTGTCAGCTTGCGAGCTTGTCAGCTAGGCATTCAAGCATACACCAATGCCGTGATGTGTGCATCCACGGAGGCTGCCAGAGCTCTGAGGTTATAGCCGCCCTCCAACGACGACAGGATGCGCTTCTGCGCGTGGCGCTTGGCGATGCCGGCCACGATTCCCGTCAAGTCCGCATAGCCCTCTTCCGTCAAAGCCATATTCGCGAGAGGATCATCCCGGTGCGCGTCGAAGCCGGCCGAAATGATGACGAACTCCGGCCTGAAGTCATCGGCCGCCGGCACTAACGCCTTATGAAAGACTGCGCGATACTCGTTATCCCCCTCACCGGCTTCCATCGGCACATTGATGGTGAACCCCTCCCCGGCCCCTTTCCCTCGCTCCGAGGCGAGACCGGTTCCAGGATAATGGGGATATTGATGCGTACTGAAAAACAGGATGGAGGGATCGTCCTCGAAACTGTGCTGCGTCCCATTCCCGTGATGGACATCCCAATCGACGATCAACACCCGTGTGAGATCGTACTTCTTCTGAACATAACGCGCAGCGATCGCCACATTGTTGAACAGGCAGAAGCCCATCGCCCGGACTGCTTCGGCGTGGTGACCAGGGGGGCGCACGGCACAGAATACGTGGTCCACCTGCTTCGTCATGATCGCATCGACTCCGGCCAGCACCCCGCCTGCAGCCAGATAGGCGGCAGCCAGTGAGCCGGGAGACATGGCCGTGTCTGGATCGAGCGACACCCGCCCGCTCACCGGCGACTGCCTGTTGAGCAACGCCACATACTGAGGGGTATGAACGTGCGTGATCCACTCGTCGTCCGCTTTTCGCGGTTCGATCCGCGTGAGGCGAGCCGCCGTCCCGCTTTGCTCCAATTGCTGCAAGATTGCGCGCAGCCGGTCGGGAGATTCCGGATGCCCGGCTCCCATGTCATGGTCGAGATAGGCTCGATGATAGACGAACCCCGTCTTACCCATATGGGCAAGCCCTCACGAGTGAACGGTGAAACGTAGCTCGCTAGAAGAGCGGGACGAGCGGGAAAAACGCGACAGGCCGAGGGAGTTATCTAGACGAGTCCCGCCTTTCGCGCACGTCTCGCCATTCCCGCATTCATAAAATATACCTCAGATTATCATGCAGGAAATGGCATAGACAATGAACGCTGATCGCTGCTATCGTTCATCGAATCGGAGAAACTAATGCCGAACCCACGAATTGAACCGCTCAAGCAAGTCCTGGCGATCGATCCGCGGGACGCGGTCGCCTGGTTCGGGCTTGGGAAAGCCTACATGGAGGATGGAAACTTCGAGGACGCAGCCAAGGCCCTCGCCCAATGTGTCACAGTGAAACCCAGCTACTCCGCCGCCTATTTCGCGCTCGCCCAGTCGCTCCACAAACTCGGACGCAGCCAGGAATGCCGTGTGGTCTGCGTGACCGGCATCGAGGTGTCCACCAAGAATGGCGACGCCATGGTGACGAAGAATCTCCAGGCATTACAAAGCTCGTTGCCGTCGTGAGCCCGCGTCTATCGACCGCATCTCCCTTCAGGCTTCCCCCCTGGGCCGTCCGACTTGCCGGGGGTCACCACAAGCCTATCCGGTCGTCGCGCGACCGCATGCAGTTCGTCATACAGCTGGCGTTCACCAATGTCGACAAGGGAACCGGCGGACCGTTCGGTGCTGCCGTGTTCGAAATGACGACCGACCGCCTCGTCTCCATCGGGGTGAATCTCGTCGCATCGACACATTGTTCGCTGGCCCACGCCGAAATGGTCGCCCTCGCCAACGCACAGCAGGCCGTCGGACATTTCGATCTCGGTGCGGCAGGCATGCCGGCGCTCGAGCTGGTCACCAGTTGTGAGCCTTGCGCCATGTGTTACGGAGCGATCCCGTGGTCCGGAGTCCGGAACGTCCTCTGCGGGGCGCGCGCAAGCGATGCGTCGCTAATCGGGTTCGATGAAGGGTCGAAACCGAGAAACTGGGTGGCGGCGCTCAAGAAACGAGGAATCACGGTGAGTCGGGATCTGTGCCGGGATGAGGCTGTGGCGGTCTTTCGGCGCTACAGACAGGCAGGAGGCGACATCTACAACGCCCGCAAGGGAACGTGACATCGCGGCCGGCAGCGAGAGAAGGGAAATTCGGTCGGTGGTGTCTCGCGAACCGTCGCTCCTCTCTCACGAGTGCGGGAAAGGCGAGACGTGCGCGAAAGGCAGGACTCGCTTGTACAACCTCCTCGGCCCGTCGCGCTCTTCTCGCTAGTCTCGCTTTTCCAGTGAGATTCGCTTCACGAACGCCGTTTACTAGACCGGTTCCACATCCTCGTCGTCGTTCGTTGACGGGCCTACGACGTTCGGCTGACGTTTGGCCATCTCATCGTACACTTCGTCCAGCCATCGACCGGCGCAGCTCAGCACTTCGCGGACCATCGGCTCCGGCTGACCGGTGCGCTTGATCGTCCATTGCGACACGTATTCCAGAAGCGCCGCTCGCTCAAACTGCTCGGTCGAATGGGTCGCCAGGGCTGATAATTCATTGAACCCCGTGCGAATGATGTCCGCCACCGTTTCCTTCCCATACGAGGTACTGGCGATCACGTATTGCACGGCACGATTGAGTTCTTGGTCCGTCACGACAATTCCTTGATGGTGCGATTTTCACATCCCTTCCGATTGCTGTCAACGCATCGCGGGCGAAACTGTAACCCCTGCGCACTTTTCTCCTCACATGACGCTTCGGCAATGCTATGATCCTCCGCGTGCCGGCGTGATGCATCAAGGAGAAGACTATGCCTGGGAGAACCGCTGCACGACCCGCCTCACAACGCCGTTCCACCGCCCACCGGCTGTGGCCCGACCGCTGGTATTTAACGCAACTTGCCGAGGATCCCGCGCGCCGGCTTGATTCGCTTCTCGCCGATCTGGAAGCAAAGGTTGTTCAGATTGAAGCGGTGCGACCTCATCTGGCTCCGTCTATGCCGAGCCAGAGCCTTCTTGACCTACTCCGCCTCAGCGAGACGATCGCGCAAGGGTCTTCGAGGCTCAGTGCCTATGCCTATCTATGGTTTTCCGAGAACACGAAGAACTCGGACGCTCGCTCGTTCAAGGCACGAGTTGAAGAGCGACTCACGATCTTGAACAATCGGATACTCTTCTTCGAGCTCTGGTGGCAAAGTGTCGATCAGCCCAACGCCGAACGGCTGATGGAGGATGCAGGCGATCTGCGCTATCACTTAGAAACAATCAGGCGATTCAAACCGCATACCCTCTCCGAACCGGAAGAAAAGATCGTCAACCTCAAGAACGTCACGGGTCGCAGCGCCGTTCACACATTCTATGATGTGGTGACGAACGGGCTGACGTTCACCATAACCGCCGGCGGCAGGAAAAAGACCGTCAATCGCGAGGAGCTGATGGTCTACGTGCGCAACCGGAGCGCGTCACTGCGGCAGGCGGCGTATCAGGAACTCTATCGGGTCTTTTCAGGACAGCGGGATCTGCTGGGCGAAATGTATAAGACGCTCGTCACGGACTGGAAATCGGAAAATCTCGGACTGCGTCACTTTTCCTCTCCCATCGCGACCCGAAACCTGGCCAACGACGTGCCCGACGAAGCTGTCGACGTCCTGTTGGCAGCCTGCGCCAGGAATGCCGATATCTTCCAGACCTATTTCAAGTTGAAGGCAAAGATCTGCAGGATCTCGCCGATGAGCCGATATCACCTCTATGCGCCACACCGGGCGGAGACGAAGAAGTACCGGTACGCCGACGCCGTGACCATGGTCCTCGACGCCTATCGCGCCTTCTCACCCCGTCTGGCTGACCTGGCCGAGCAGGTGTTTCGAGACCGGCACATCGATGGACCGACGCGCGCCGGCAAGCTCAGCGGGGCCTATTGCTACAGCGTCAGCCCCGGGCTAACCCCATATGTGATGCTGAACTACACAGGAGAAGCCAGGGACATCGCCACCATGGCACACGAACTCGGCCACGCCGTCCATGGGATGATGGCCAAGGACCATTCCATCTTCACCTTCCACTCGACCCTCCCGTTGGCAGAAACCGCGTCAGTCTTCGGCGAACGGATTCTTTCCGATGCGCTGATGTCACAGGAACGCAACAAGGCCGTTCAACAGGGGTTGCTCTTGAGCCAACTCGACGACGTCTATGCCACGGTGCTGCGGCAGGCCTATTTCGTTCGCTTCGAGAAGCTGGCGCATCAGCTGATCGCGGAAGGCGCAACCGGGGACCAACTGGCCAAGGCCTACTTGAGTGAGCTGAGGCAACAGTTCGGCAAGACCGTAAAGGTGCCGGACGAATTTCAATGGGAGTGGCTCACCATCCCACACATTTTTGCCACCCCGTTCTACTGCTACGCATACAGCTTTGGAAATCTCCTCGTGCTGGCCTTGTACAGGATGTACAAGCAGCAGGGGGCTACCTTCGTCCCGAAATACTTGGATCTCCTTTCCATCGGCGGCTCTCAGGCTCCCCGGGACATTCTCAAGGTCGTCGGCGTCGATATGACGTCCGACGCCTTCTGGCAATCGGGATTCGACACCATTCGGGATATGGTCGGCCGCTTGGAAGCCACCCTGTGACGCTCCACCCCGCGCGCGCAGGCTGAGCTACCCCACTTGTGCGCGACGCGGCGGAATAGGACTTGACAGAATCATGGGTATCCGGCATACTGAGAACAGTTCTCATAATCGTCTGGGGGGCGTCTCATGTACGTCTGCTTGTGCCACGCGATCACTGAATCGGATGTCTGCGAAGCTGGGCGGGCAGGCTTCCTGACGTCCTGCCAGCTGAAATCCAAGTTCGGGCTCAAGCGTGGCGGCGGCTGCGGCCGATGTGCCAAGAGCATTCACGAATTCGTCGACCTCGCCGTTCAGGGAGCCTCCGCCTCCTACCCCAGCACCGCAGATCGATAGTTTTCTTTGACCCAAGCGCCAACACGAATCCGCGCGAAGCTGCGACCTCGCTGTTCCGGGCTCGGAACCGTCACATGCGGTCGCTGACGATGAGTGGGAGGGCCGGAGACTGTCCGGTTATTTCAGGAGACGCGTTACTGGGAGGATCCTCGCTTGATGAGTTGTGCGATGTCGGCCACACGTCGACCTAAAGCCATGGCGTCGGTCAATTCCTTGTTGTCGATCCCTGGACTATCGCCTTCCGTCGTGGCGGAGGCCCCGAATGCCCCGCCTCCGCTCACCACGATCATCTGATTTCCTAGCATGGCCGCAAGCACGGTCAACATCGTGATCTCCTTGCCGCCGGAGATCTGCCCTCCGGTGGCGAAGGCCGCCCCGACCTTGTCCTTCATTTTGAACTCGGGGAAGACGCCGAACTTGAACTGCCAGTTATCGAAGAAGGTCTTCACTTCTCCTGACATGTTGGACCAATACACGGGTGAGCCGACGATCACCGCATCGGAAGAAAACAAATCGTCTGCCGTAGCTTGACCGACACGTTTCAGCACCACCTCCGTCCCCGGAACCGACCTGGCCCCGTCGGCGACTGCCTCCGCCATCCGTTCCGTATTGCCCGAGAGGGAATGATAGGTCACCAGGACCTTCACCTGGTGCGGGACCTCTTCCGCCCAGGACCAGGAGGCCATACCGCTCGCGAAGATCCCGATGGCGAAGAGGAGCGCACGGACACAACTTGGGGGGTTCATGATGCGATCAACAGGGGTAACTGGTCTACCGCCGCACAGGATTCAGAAATCATTTGCTCGCGAGAGACAAGCCATCGCCCGAACCGGCCGGGGCGCTCTAGCGCCGAATCGTTTCCTCGTCCATGTGCTCTTCGACCGACACTTCCGTCAATGTTCCGTGGTAGGTACAGCGATGGCAACGGATCCGCCATTCTTCGAGCCATTTTTCCTGGACATAGGATTGACGGCACGAGGGACACACAAACACCCCTTTCTTGTAGAGCACCCGGCGCTTTTCCTGCATGACGTCCTCTTCTCAAATCGGATGGGAGGATGACACAACACCTATCAGGATTGCAAGACGCGCGAAGCGTGAACCCGCCAGGCTGCGGCGCTCCCGGAGCGCTTTGTTGACTCAGTGTGGCGGGACAGCTAGCATGCCGTTATGCGTCCCAGAAGTCTCCTGGTCGGATTCCTGCTTTCGATGTTTGGCCTGCTGCTTCAGGAATCGACGGCGCTCAGCCTGACCTCTGGCTCGAGACTCATTCCGATCCAGACTCCCTCCGGCATCACTATCCAGGCCGAAATCGCCGACACGCCGCAAAAACGCGCTACCGGTCTCATGTTCCGAGACCACTTGAAGAAAGATCACGGGATGTTGTTCTGCTTCAGCGAACCACGAGCGTGGACGTTCTGGATGAAGAATACGAAGATCTCGCTCGACCTCATCTGGCTCGACGGCGCCAAACGGGTGGTTCACATCGAGCGGACGGTCCCGATTTGCACGAGGACAGATGACGCCTGTCCCCAATACCGGCCGAACAGCGACGACGCCCTGTTCGTGCTCGAAATTGCCGGTGGCACGGTGGATGGATACAAGATCGAGAAGGGCTCAAAACTGCAATTCGCCAGGCCTTGACGCGTGCCGGTTCAGTCCCGCCTGCTCATGACTTGCCCTGCCAGGACCGAATCCGCCGGGCGGTAATCACGCCGTCCACGCGCTCGATCGCCTTCAACACGCGGCTCAGGTGGGCCGTATCCGTGATTTCCACGACGAAATCCAGCTCCGCCTTGCGGTCCTCGCGCGTGTTGATTTCGGCGCGACTGATATTGGCGTGGCTCTCCGCAATGGCGGATGACACGTTCGCCAGCACGCCGGTTTTGTCTTCGGCAATCACGGCCACCTTGACGGCATGCTGACCGGGTGTGGCCGTATCCCACTCCACGTCTACCAGCCGTTCCCGATCGTAGTCCAACGCTTCCAGATTGGGGCAATCAACGGCATGGATCGTCAGGCCCCGCCCGCGGGTGATGTACCCCAAGATCCGATCGCCAGGAACGGGATTGCAGCAGCGGGACAACTGCATCAGGAGATCCCGCGCTCCTTTGACCTGAACACCCTTCTCCCCCCCTTTGCCGCCGGGCAGTTTGGCGGGTGTCGCCGGCTCGCTCGCGACCGCCTGGACGCCGGACTCAGGAGCCACCAGCTTTCCGATGATCTGCGCCGTCCCGAGATGTCCGAAGCCGACCGCCGCCGCCAATTCATCGGCCGTCTCATAGCCCTCTTGCCTGGCAACCTCAAGCAGCCGATCGGACTTCAGTGCCTGAGCCGGCGCCAAGCCATGGCGGCGCAACTCCGATTCCAACAGGCGGCGCCCGATTTCGAGGCTTCGCTTCTGCTCTTCCCCCTTGATCCAGTGTTTGATCTTGGTCTTCGCACGCGACGTGCGAACGAACTTGAGCCAATCCTTGTGGGGTGTTTGGTTGGGCGATGTCAGAATTTCGACGGTGTCTCCGCTGGCCACCTGATGCTTGAGCGGCACAATCTTCCCGTTGACCTTGGCGCCCACGCAGTGGTCGCCCACCTCCGTATGAATCGCATAAGCGAAGTCCACCGGCGTCGCTCCTTTGGGCAACTCCTTCACCGACCCCTTGGGCGTGAAGACATAGACCACATCATGAAACAGCTCGAGTTTGACCGAGTCCATGAATTGCCGGCTGTCGGGCAAATCTTTCTGCCATTCGACAAACTGCCTCAACCACCCGAACGTCTTGCTGTCTTTCTCCTCGACCCGCCCCTGATCCTTATACTTCCAATGGGCCGCGATCCCGTATTCCGCCACCCGGTGCATCTCATCCGTCCGGATCTGAAACTCGACATGCTCGCCCTTGGGTCCCACGACGGTTGTGTGGAGCGACTGATAGAGATTGGACTTGGGAATCGCGATGTAATCCTTGAAACGGCCGGGTAGCGGGCGCCAGAGCGAATGGATCACCCCGAGCAATGCATAGCAGTTCATCTTCGTATCGGTGATGATCCGCAGCCCGGTCAGATCGTAGACCTCTTCGAACGAAATCGACTGCTGGTTCATCTTCTGGTAGATGCCGTAGAGGTGCTTGGGCCGGCCGTACACCGCGCCGACGAGTCCGTTTTCGGCAAGCGCCTTCTCGACCAGTGCGCTGACCTCCTGAATATACTGCCGCCGGTCCTCATCCCGCTTCGCCACGCAGACTCGCAGGGTCTCGTAGACATCCGGCTTCAGGTGCTTCAGACACAGGTCTTCCAGCTCATTCTTCACCCAACCGATCCCGATACGATTAGCCAACGGCGCATAAATCTCCAGCGTCTCCTGCGCGATTTCCTGGCGCTTGTTCTCGCTGAGATGTTCGAGCGTGCACATATTGTGGAGTCGGTCCGCGAGCTTGATGATCACGACGCGGATATCGTCCGCCATCGAGAGCACCATCTTGCGGAAATTCTCGGCCTGCTTTTCTTCGGAGCTTCTCAGGGCGATCTTTCCGATCTTGGTCACGCCGTCGACGAGGTGAACCACCTCTTTGCCGAATTCCCGTTCCAGTTCCTCCGCCGTCGCCACCGTATCTTCGAGCGTATCGTGGAGCAGCCCCGCCACCACCGCCGTCACATCGGTCTTGAGCAGGGTCAACACACCGGCCACCGCGACCGGATGCTGTACGTAAGGCTCGCCTGAACGCCGCGTCTGGCCCGCATGCGCCTTGGCGGAAAATTCGTAAGCCTTGCGGACCACACCGAGATCCACCCCCGGCTGATAACTCTGGAGGCGCCCCAACAATTGATCGATATCGGTGACTGTTTCGTACACCATTACTCCGTTAATGATCGGCTGTGGGACGCATGTCACGGATGCGCAATTGAATCCGATCGAGCCCGTTCCACCGGTTCAGTTCGGGAGTGAACGCCACGTCCACGCGTGTCCCGAGTGAAAGACCCTGCTCCTCCAGGGATCTCATGCCGAATCCGATCCCGTCGAATGGAAGCGAGCGTCCCTGCCGGAGCATCAGCTTGAGATGCGCCTCGCCCACAACGCGGGCGCTCATGATCTCAAGCCGCTTCACCGCAAACATCGGTTCCGGATTGCCGGCCCCGAATGGATGCAAGACGCCGATCTCTTGAAGGAGGCGATGGGTGACTTCGTCCAATCGCACCTCGGAATCGAGGTGCAGCGTGGGAACGTGTTGTGCGGTGCGCGCCCAGGTCGCCGCCATCGCCACGAAACGCTCGGCAAATTCTGGAAGCCGATCTTCATGCACGGTCACCCCGGCCGCACTGGGATGCCCGCCGAACGCCACGAGCAGATCTCGACAGGACGCCATGGCCTGATACAGATCGAATCCGGGAACCGTGCGGGCGGACCCCTTGCCGATCCCTTCCTCGTTTATCGCGATCACGACAGTCGGACGATGAAACCTCTCCACCAGTCGCGCCGCCACGATTCCCACGACCCCGAGATGCCATCGCCGGGACGCCACCACGAGGGCTTCGGGCATATCGCGTGTCTCCAAGTGACCGAGCGCCTCCTGCATGATCTCTGATTCCAGCTGCTGTCGAGTTCGATTCAATCGTTCCAGATGCTCGGCAAGCCGCTCCGCTTCCGACTCGGATTCCGTCGTGAGCAACCGGACCCCATCGATCGCGTCATTGAGGCGCCCCGCCGCATTCAGCCTGGGAGCCAGTTTGTACGCGATCGTCTCCGTCGTGCAGTCGGTGGTTACTCCGGACACGCGCTTCAACGCCCTGACGCCGCAACGGACCCCGTGCGAGAGTTGGGTCAACCCTTCACGGACAAACGCGCGATTCTCATCCTGCAACGGCACCACATCGGCAACGGTCGAGAGGGCTACCAGGTCCACGAGCGCGTCCAGGGGCACGGCGCCTGGTCCATACTTCATCTGGTAGGCACTGGCCACTTTGTAGGCCAGGCCGCCCGAGCATAACCCCTGGAACGGATACCGGGCATCGCGTCGATGAGGATTCATCACGGCCAGAGCCGGAGGCAACGCCTCATCGGTCTGGTGATGGTCCGTCACGATGACATCGAGCCCAAGTTGATTGGCCAGCGCAATCTCGCGATGCGACGTCGTGCCGCAATCAGAGGTCACCAGCAGCGTCACTCCCTCGGCGGCCAGCGTTCGGACCGCGCGTTCATTGAGTCCATACCCCTCGCGGAGTCGATGCGGCACATAGGCGCGCATGTCCGCCCCAAGCCCGCGGAAGAACGACAGATAGACACTCGTCGCCGACATGCCATCGACATCATAATCGCCATAGAAACAGACGCGCTCCCGCCGAGTCATCGCCCGATGAAGCCGATCCACCGCCCATTCCATATCGGGAATCAAAAATGGGTCGTGCGAGCGGACAGGGGATATCCACGCAGTAGCCTGATCAGGAGTCGTGACGCCACGGGCGAGTAGGAGCGAGGCCGTAGCCGAGGAGATCGACAGAGCCTGGGCCAAGGCCGCTCGCTGAGCAGGGTCAAAATTGCGAAAGACCCAGAGCCTAGACTTCATCCTTGCCTCATCAGGGCCTAGACCATTGTTGGAACCGATTCGTCGGGATTTAAGGGGATGGTAATGGCTCCCCTCCGCTTTGTCAAACCGGTTTGATCAAGACAAAGCTGCTGCCGGATCAGGAGAAATCTTCGAATAGCGGGAGGCGGAGGAAATGTCGAGGGAACGGCAGGGAGGGAAACGGGAAACACAAATGGTCGGCTTGCTATTCCCCTCCCTTCTGGACGTAGTTCTTGACGAATTCTTCGGCGTTCTTTTCAAGCACGTCGTCGATTTCGTCGACGAGCTTATCGATATCTTCCTTCAACTTCTTGCCGGTCTCAACGACCTTGGGATTGGCCTTGACGTCATCCTTGGCCTGGGGCTCGCGTTTCGGCTCTTGCTTGCGCTCCTGCTTTTCCATTCGAGCATCTCCCGCATTCGGGCGTGATCCCTTGCAAACAACTTACTCCAAGACCCGCGAACCCGTCAAGCCAACCAGAAAATGGCCTCGCGTAGCTCGTCATCCGGAGCGTGACGGGCACGACGAGCGGGACTCGCTCAGATACCGTCCGCTAGGTTTCGCGTCTCTCGTTCTTCTCGCCCGTCGCGCGAGTCTCGCTATCGAACGATCAGCGACACAATCAGCAGTGCGACGATGTTGATGACCTTGATCATCGGATTCACCGCCGGCCCGGCTGTGTCCTTGTACGGGTCGCCGACCGTATCGCCAGTCACGGCCGCCTTGTGCGTATCGCTCCCCTTCTTGCCCTGTTCTTCGATAAACTTCTTCGCATTGTCCCAAGCGCCTCCGCCGCTGGTCATCGAGATGGCAACGAAGAGACCGGTCACGATGCTGCCGACCAGCACACCGCCCAGCGCTTGAGGTCCCAGGACCACTCCAACAAACACCGGCGAGACGACCGGAATCAATCCCGGGATCATCATCTTCTGAATCGCTGCTTGCGTGACGATATCGACACAAGTTCCGTACTCCGGTTTTCCTGTTCCCTCCATGATGCCCTTGATTGTCCTGAACTGCCGACGCACTTCTTCGACAACCAATCCGCCGGCTTCACCCACCGCCTTCATGCAGAGCGCGCCGAAGATAAACGGCAACATGCCGCCGAGAAACAGTCCGACAAGCACTTTGGGATCGGACAAGTCGAACGCCGCCAAGCCCGGATTGTGTGCCGCCACTTCACGCGAATATTCGGCGAAGAGCACCACCGCCGCCAGGCCCGCGGATCCGATCGCGTACCCCTTGGTCACCGCCTTCGTGGTGTTGCCCACCGCATCCATCGGATCAGTGATGTCCCGAACTTCTTTTCCCAAATGCGACATCTCGGCAATGCCGCCGGCGTTGTCGGTGATCGGGCCGAACGCATCGATCGCCACCACGATTCCGGCCATCGAGAGCATCGACACAGCCGCGACCGCCACGCCGTACAGGCCCCCGGAGGACGCGCCACCGCAGATCCAGAAGCTTCCGAGAATCGCCGCCGCAATCACCACCACCGGCGCGGCCGTGGCCTGCATGCCGACGGCAAGCCCGGCGATGATATTGGTCGCATGGCCGGTTTCGCTTGCCTTGGCGATATATTTTACCGGTGCATAATTCTTGGAGGTGTAGTAGTCGGTGATGAACACCAGCGCCAAGGTGACGGCCAACCCCACCAACGCCGCGGCGTAGTAGCTGGTGCCACTCACCCCGCCCACGCCGTTCATGATTTTCGAGGTGATCGGAAAAAACGCCACCGCGGCAATTCCGCCCGCAACGAAGAGGCCTTTGTAGAGGGCCGTCATGATCTCGCCGCCCGGGCTCACCTTTACAAACAGAATGCCAATGATCGTGGCGAAGATCGTCACGCCACCTAAGGCCAGGGGAAAGAGAATCGGGGCCGTCGCGCCCTTGAACATGGTAAAGGCCAGCACCATGGCCGCCACTGTCGTCACGGCATAGGTTTCGAACAGATCCGCCGCCATCCCCGCGCAGTCACCGACGTTGTCGCCGACGTTGTCCGCGATGACCGCTGGGTTGCGGGGATCGTCTTCCGGAATGCCCGCTTCCACTTTCCCCACCAAATCGGCGCCCACATCGGCGGCCTTCGTATAGATTCCACCGCCGACACGGGCAAAGACCGAGATGAGGCTTCCGCCGAACCCAAGGCTCAGCAACGCATGGATGGCCTTCTCCTGGCCGGCAATCGATTGGGCAATCGTGTAGAAGCCGGTGATCGCGAGGAGCCCGAGGCCTATCAGCAAAAGACCGGTGACCGCACCGCCGCGAAAGGCTACGGTCAGCGCGGCATTCATGCCGTTGTGGGCCGCTTGGGCGGTTCGAACGTTGGCCCGCACGGCGATGATCATCCCCACATAGCCGGCAAGGGCCGATGCCCCGGCACCGACCAAGAATCCAACCGCCGTCAAAATGCCGAACTTGTCGGAGACCGCCCCTGCCCCTGCCAACACGGCGAACAATACCGCGGCGACGATGCCAACGGTCTTGTATTGCCGATTCATGTAGGCGCCGGCGCCTTCTTGGATGGCTTTGGAAATTTCCTGCATCCTCGCGTTGCCGGCATTCAGCTTGAAGACCCACATAGCCAGATAGAGACCATAGGCAATACCGGCCACTGCCGCAATCAACGCAAAGGTGACAATCGATGAATCGCTCACGGGATACCCTCCTAGTGATGAAACCAAAGTCTTATGTCACACGACTCCCCGTGGCTTCAACCCATCCAACGTACGTGAGGCGAGTGGGGAAACCGCAGAGTGGTGTAGGTTGAGTCGTGCAGCTAACTAGCCGAAAAGTTGGGCCATTCTATACAGGTGAGGCAGGAGGATCAAGATGAAATACAACGGATTCTGAAAAATCTCTGGATCGCTCGGCAAACCGCATCGACGCCTAGACCTTCACCATGGTCGATGGCTGGAAAGGGAAGTCCCGTCGCGGAGTCTGCTTTGCAGACCACGCACAGACTTGCTATAGTGCGCCGCGGGGAAGCGGACGATGGGATTCGAACCGAGTTACATCATCATTGACGGACAGAACTTCAGCAAGGCCAAACTGGCGTTGGATAATCACGTCTACAAGAACTGCCAGATCGACGACTGCGATCTGTACTACAGTGGCGGGCAATACGAACTTCTGGACAGCCATATTACCAATTCACGCCTCATTCTCAACCACCCAGCCAAGGGGATTTACAACGCTCTGCAGATCTTCAAGATGAAGTCGCCCGGCTCACGCATTATCTTCGAATAGCTCGTAAAACGTTAAACGTGAGACGTGAAACGTCAAATTGGTCCTAGCCAGCCTCTTTCCGAATACGTTTCACGGCTACTTATTGACGGGGATATTCTCTGTCCGTTTGACGATTTCGATGGGTTGGAAGACGGGGTCCTGCGAGCCTTTGGCGGATTCGGCTTCGACGCGCTCGAGAAACGCAGCGGGGCCGGTGATTGGCCCGTAATTGAGGGCGACATCGACGTCGAATGTTTTAGTGTCTTTCGGCGTCGGGAACGAGAATGTTTCGATTCGTGCCTCTTCAGGCTTCAACACGGTGTCTTCCAGGACTTTTACCGCCTCAAAGTCAAACACGGTCTTCTGCCCGTTCGCATCCGCGTAGGTCCGGCCATAGACCCGGTTGTCCGAAAACACCGTCTTGAGATTCTTTCCCTTCACCTCAAGACCCAAGACCACCGTGGCCCAGGCCGGGTGGGTCGCGGGCAGATTGTGTGGCACCAGGCTCTGGACCTTCACCGTGACGGTCGTCTTGTCGCCCTCGACCTTAGTAAGCACGTCCAGCTTCGCCGCCTCCTGCCGCAGTTTGCCGATGCGCCCGGGAAACGTGTGGTTGGCGACTTTGCGTTTCTTCTCCCCGTTCGCCGACTCCCCGACCTGCTCAGGCATGTGGCAACTCTGACATTCCTTGCCGGACTTCACGGCCTGACTCTGATCCGAGCTGCCCAGCAGATCGTTGGCCTTGCCGAGATTGGTCGCGGACGGCACGGACTGGTGGCAGTTCAGGCAGAGATCGGATTTCTGAAACAGGCTCGACTCCATCGACTGGTGCGCGAGGTTCTGGACAAAATCCTTGTACGGTCCATAGAGCGTCTTGTTGCCGATTTCATACTTCGGCTCCGGTGGATGCTTGGCGCGATCCACCTGTCTTATCAAGTGGCATTGCGAGCAGGCCACCCCGTCCAGAGTGGGGTCCCCGGACTTCGCTTGATCAATGAACAGCTGCGTGTGATCCGTAAATTCGCGCACGTGCGGGGCGTGGCAACGGAAGCATGCGGCCAGGTCTTTGCCAGCTGACCAATTCAGATAGGCGCTGAGGGACGCGCGGAATGCTGGGGAATGAATCGACTTTGACAGCGGCGAGGTTTCCCATTCTTCATAGACTCGCTCGTGGCAGCGTTTGCATTTAGTGGAGTGGGGAAAGGCCTTCTCGATGAGCGCTTGAGCCTTCACCTCCTGCGCCAGGCCGGGAATGTTCCCGCCGCCAAACGCAACCAGCCAGCTCGTTAACGCCGCCGTGACGACTCCCGCGACCGTCACTGCCCTGGCTGGCCCCACGATCTCTGTTCCTTCCTTACAACGATTTAACGCGATAGGTCAGAATGCGCGGTTGCGTATATTCATCGATGATCTTCTTCGCCTCGTCCCGCTCCTTGTCGCTGGCCAATGTGGTGAGGAATTTCTCCTTCACGGCTGGTTCGGGAGTCGGAATGAGTGCATAGTTGAGGACCGCCTCCACAGACGTGGCGGTTGTCCCGGCCGGCAACGTCTGGGCAAACGGGACCTTCCTGGTGTTGCCGCCCTTAATGAAGGGGTCGGGAATCGGACCACGTAAGATCTGATTGTACGGCAAGCCGAACTGTTTCGTCTCCTCGGCAAGCACCTTGCCCTTCGCATCCTTCGTCGTGATGGTCAGCCAGAACTGCTTCAGCACCGGATCGCCGTCGGGAAAGCTGTGCGGGAGGCTTCCGATCTTCACGAGCGCGAGTCCCTCCAGGGCAGTGCCTGTTCTTTTTGTCACGTCGATATCGATGCGGGGTATCCACTCGGCCTGGAGGTTGCGATTCCGCAACATGGTGCCGGCAACCACAACGCCGCGAAACCAATGGCGGCCGATGGCTCTGGTCATGGCACCTCGCCTCGATGTCGAACTCCCCGTCGAGGGCTCCATGTGACAATCCTGACAGATCGTGCCCTGGAGAATTTCTCCCGGCAGGTCCCTCTGCGTCACATCTTTCACTTTATCGAAATGACATGACGCACAAAAGGCAGCCTCGCGAAACAGCTTCGACTGCTGAGCCGAATGGACCAGGTTCTCTTCCGGATCAGCGTAGGGCCCATAGAGTACCCTTCCCGGCTGCACCTTATAGGTTGGCGGCGGGCTCGGCGTGCGTTCCACTGCATTGATCAGATGGCAGGACGCGCAGCCGATCCCCTCGACCTGAGGCTTGCCGGCCAGGACTTGCGCCACAATCTTCTCGACATGCTGCGGGAATACGGTTGTGGAGGGCGCGTGACAGGACAGACATCGTCGCCGATCATCCGGAGACGGATTCGTCTGCATCCACAGGCCCAGCACCGTTCGAAAGACAGGCGATTCCAAGGAGGTGCCGTGTAAGAGAGCCGCATCGACCCGGCCGAACATTTTTAAATCCGGTGTCTGCTCCCTGACACCCTTCCACTCCTCATAGTGGCGGTCATGGCACTGCTTGCAATCTTCCGAGCGGATGAACACGTGTTCGATTTCGGCCCGCCAATCGGCGGGAGCCTGGCTATCCGGTTTTTGCGCGAACGCCCGCTCATGATCGTACGCGTGGAGGCCCGCAATCATTACCACCACCCAGATCGCCCGGACGGTTCGTCGTTTCGTCATGCCCCGCCAACCCCTCGCTAATCCCGCTTACAGCCGACAAAATGGAAATTGACGCCCCACCCAACCGGGTCGCCGGGGTCCGCCGCTTCATAGGTCCCGACGGTAAAGTTGCATTCTTTCATCGCCTTCTTGATGGCTTGTCCGAAATCGGCCATGTTCCGGATTTCGTGCTTGTCGATTTCTTTGATGACCGATCGGACCTTGATGCCCGCATGGTCCGCCCGTGAATTGCCGATCACTTCAAACACGGCAACGCCTTGCGGTTGCTGCAGTTTTAGCTCTTTTTGGATCTCCTCATCCACCGCCCCGACGACGATCCCGAACTCCTCTCCGAGCCGCGCCGCCTCCTCCTCCGTCATCCCATTGGGCACGCCCGCACCCCGCACGACTCCCAAGCCGGCAAAAAGGAGACTGCTCAAGATAACAACACTCACCGCAATTCCCTCTTTCACATTCCTGCCCCCTAACCAGATGCCGAATGTTTCTGATAAACGGGGTCGTCAACAAGGCCGTCCACCAAGGCCGCAAGGAGACGGACGACTAAGAACGACGCTGGCGGACTTTTTGCCGACCCTGCTAGAGTTTAGCGCCCGGATCGATGGCCAGCTGAAACCACGGCGCCACGGCCTTCTGGCCGTTGCGTTCTTTGTTCTCCCCGTTCCAGACGGCGAATGAGACGGTCTGCACACGGCCAGGGACCAGCTTGGCTTCGTTCTCCGGTTCTTCGCTCATGAGCGGACGGCGCATCACGACATACCAGACGCCATCCTTCCATAATGCCTTGCCCTGCACGCGGCCCTGCTTTTCCTTCGTCGTCAACGTACTGAATCCGCCTCCGATCAGATCTTCCACGGAAGAGATCCGGCGAGGAATGACCTCAAACGTCCGCACACCGCCCTCTTTTTTCTCGGACGTCCGCGCCGCCCGTCGATCGATGTCGCTCTGCCAATCCGCCTTCCAATGCCAGATATTGATGTAGTGATCGAGCTGCCCCATACAGAAAAAGGCCGGCGCGTCGCCGAGAGGAAGGCCGATCGCCACGCCGTCCCGGAATGTCCCCGGCGTCAGCCGATCGTTCTTGGTGTTATCCTGCCACTCGAGGAGAAACGCCATGTCGGTCCCGTTGTGCACCGATCGCACCACTAAGGCCCGTGCGGTCGGCTCCGGCCAAACCGGTCGTGTAATCACTTGCCCGCTGAGCGGGAGCGTCATCGGTGGGACCTTGCTCCACGCCGAATCATCCGGCGCACCGGGTAGATCGCCTTCAATCCAATAAGATCGGATCGTGATGCCTTCGGAGCTGACGAGCGGAATTCCGAATCCACCGAGGAGGCTGGCCGTAAGGAGAAGACTCGACAGGAACACGATCAGGAAGGGACGGGACCGGCAGAGAGTCGTCATTCGCACCATGCAGTACTTCCGAGAACCGACGGAATCTGTCCGGGTCAACCCCCGACTGCCACAACATCCGTGCGAGATACACAAGAGGACGATGCGGTCGACAATTATGCGAGCTTCAGCCGACGGATTTTGTTTTCTCCACGCTCGCAGATATACAGATGCCCTTGCCGATCCAACGCCAATCCCACCGGTGCATTCACCACCGCCTCGATCCCCAGGAGACCATCGCCATGCTTGAGCATCCCGGCCGATTCCTTGGCGACGAACCGCGCGGCGCCGCAGCCGCCCATGTGCTGGTCTTCGTATCCGCTGTCGCCGTTGCCCGCCACCGTCGTGATGATGCCCGTGCCAGCATCCACTTTGCGAACCCGGTGGTTCATCGTATCGGAGATGTAGAACGTGTCCTCGCGATCGAACAGCACAGCTTCCGGGGCATGCAACATGGCTCGGGTCGCCGGCTTATCGTCACCGTCGTACCCGTATCGGCAGACGCCCGCGACGGTCGAAATAACCCCCGTGCGCGCATCGATCTTCCGTACGCGGTTGCTTCCCTTATCGACGAGATGGACATCGCCCTTGTTGCTTACCGCGATGCCGACGACATCATAGAGACGCGCGTCCAACGCGGGCTTTCCATCATCCAGATACATCGACAAATCCAATCCGTCCGAACAGACCGGCATGAGCCATCCGTGATCGTCGCTGAAATCGATGCCGATCGCATCGCCCGAAAGGACCACAAGATTGCGGGCGACCAACGGTTGCTCGCGCGCATCATCCTCCGCGGTCCACGTTCCCGCGATCGTCGAGACCATTCCGGTCCTCGGATCATACCGCCTCACCTTGTGTGCCTGGGTATCGGCGATATACAGGACGTCGTCCCGATCGAACGCGATCGCGGACGGCCAGGTGAGATTCACTTCCAACGCCGGACCATCCCCGTTAAAGCCGTGCTGGCCCGTGCCGACCACCGTTGTGATGATGCCCGTCTCGCGATCGACTTTCCGAATTCGATTGCTTCCTGAATCACAGACGTACAAGTTGTTTCGGGAATCAAACGCGACATCCAGCGGCAGGTAGAGTCCGGCTTCGCCACAGGGGCCTTCGTCGCCACAGTAGCAGGTCTCGCCAATCCCGGCAAAATTGTGCAGCGTGCCCGCATGCAGATCGATGCGCCGGATGCGGTCGGAGCCGGACTCGGCGACGTAGAGCCATTGCTCGTCCTTATCGAGCGCGGCGTGATGCGGCAGCGGAATCCCCGCTTTCACCGCCCGTTTTCCATCACCCGTACTCCTGGCTTTACCGTTGCCCGCAAACGTTTCGATGTAGCCCTCGACCAGCCGCAGTTCTGTATCCATAAAACGCGACGTACGTCCCCTTGCTCACCGTGAGTGATTCGCTTACCCGCGCGTGGCCGGCTGCACGGTGGCAGCAGGCTGGTCCACGGCCACCGGCTGGGCCGGCTGCCCGGCAATGGATTGGGGCGGCACCACGACTTGTTGCTGAGCTGCCGACTGGGCTTCGGCTTCAATCGCATCCGCCTCATGCACGGACTTCTTGAATCCCTTGATCGCCTTGCCCAACCCTTCGCCCAACTGCGGCAGCTTCCCCGCCCCGAAAATGATCAGAACGATGACTAGGATCAGGATCAGCTCTGTAAACCCAAGACTCCCAAACATGATGTGCTCCTTCGTAAAGGGTGAATCAGGCCCCGGAACTGTCTTTCGCTTTCTTTGCAAACCGCTCTTTCAGGCGCTTGCGGGCCTCCTCGGCCTTCTCGAACATCTTGCACTTGTCATAGACGCTGATGAGATTGTAATAGGCCAACGGCTCATCCGGATTGTGCTCGACGGCGTTCTCCATGACCGTGACCGCCAAGTCCGTTTTCTGGTGATGGAGGGCGATTTCCATCAGCTTGAAGCTCGATTCTAAATGCTTCTGGTCCAATTCCAACGTTCGGAGATAGCACTGAATCCCCATGTCGATTGTGTTGTAGTCGGATACTTGTGGGTTATCCAGCTCGATATACACGCCGGCCAGGTTGTACCACGCGATCGGATCATCCGGGGTGATCTCAACCAGGCGCTCGTAGTACTCTTTGGCATCCATGTATTTCTTCTTGTCCGCATAGACCCGGCCGAGATTGAACAGCGCCAGCACGTCCTGCGGGAAAACCTCCAAGGCGTGTCGAAACTCGGCCTCGGCCTCATCAGTCATGTTCTTCGTCGCATAGATGGTCCCGAGGTTCGAGTAATACATGGCGAGCGAGCGGTTCATCTCCGCGCGCAAGGCTTCGGCCATTTCTATCGACTTTTTCACTTCCGCGAGGGCATCATCGAGTCGGCCCTTACTGAAGTAGAGTTCGCCCAGGCGGCAGCGAGCCTGAAAATCGTCCGGCTCGGTCGCGAGCAACTTTTCGATTTCGGCAATTTCTTCTTCCGCCGACAAGGGCTGATCGCCCCGGTCAATTGCGGCGACGGTCTGAGTCGGTGCTGACGTCGGTATCGGTGTATCCATAGAATTTCGATCCCGGTATGTGGTCCCCTTTTATGCCTGTCTGATGGCGAGTCCATCGGGTGATCCCACTAACGGACTGCCGGCGGCGGACACTGATTCCGTTACAACCGGCTTGACCCGATCGAGTGTGAGTAGCATCACCCCCAGAATCACCATCAGAGTGAGGTTGGAAAACAGCAACGCGTACCCGGCCATGAACATGAGGCCGATGCCGTAGCCGGCCAACCGTCCCATCCTCAGCAACTTAATGACGGTGTACGACCAACAGAGCAGACCCCCGAGGTAAACTGCGAAAGGGAGATAGAACGTATAGCCCATGCCGAACTGGAAAATCCAACCGATCCCCTGCGAGGCCTGCCTCACCGCCGAGCCCAAATCCGGATCGTACAAGTCCAACAGGTAGTCGGTGAAGATCAGCGTCGCAAATAGCGCACCCGTGGTCGCCCAAAACCACATCGCCCGGTTCCGCTGCCGCCGATTCCTCGTTCGCAAGGACACCCCCCGTCCAAATGCCACGAATGCGAGCATGCTTGCCAGGACCATCAGCGCTTCGCCGACACGATGAGATTCATAGACGAAAGGCGGAGCAGCCAGCGTTCCAGACCAACTATAGATCGTCGAGACGATCTGATAATACAACCACCCTGAAATCCCGAGAAAGTACGTCACGACGAGAAGGCGTTGCGCCCGCTCGTGATGGGTGATCAGATATTCCAGCACCAACAACGTGAGCGTGCCCAGTGCCACGCCGTTATAGATGATCGCGCCCAGCATCCCCGGTTGCACGATTAAGAATCCGACGGTCAGCAGCAGTAGCAGCGTGGTACCCGCTAAGACCAGTTTGGTCAGACGGCTCGTCCCATATCCCACTCCTCGATTGACCAGCGCCAGGGTGAGGCCCAGGAACAAAAGCACCGCCACAATGTTCAGCAGCCAAGCCCCCACCTCGGTCAAGGCGGTGAACGTGGGTGTTATCCAGGGGTGGGCCGCCGCCATCTTGCTCACATGCATCCCGATGCGGGAGACCAAGCGATACAGGACCAACTCCAGGAAAGTGGTCGCCAGGACGAGCTTGACGGCGTACTCGAACAGGAGGCCAAAATCCCCGATTTTCCCAGCCAGTCGCTCACCAGTGGATGCTGCCTTGATCACGAACGGCCCCTCCGTGCACCAGGGATTATATCTTTCTGGAAAAAACAGGGTCAATGCTATCCAGTCAGAAGCGACGGACCACACAGGCTATCAGCCGATCGGTTGAGGCGCCTGCCTGGTCTCTGCTTTCGCCTTCGCGATGTACAACAACCCGTCGGCCATCGAATAATTGAAGGGCATTTCATAGACCACTTCACTGATCCGTTCATAGACGTACTGATAGAGTTTTGCGGCTTGGTCCGGCGTCATGCCTCCTTGCACTTCATAGAAGAACCCGAGGCTGAGATCCTCTGCCGACGGACGCATAATGCGCCTGACCCCGTACGCGGCCGGATCGCTCATGATCGGCGCTTCTTTTTCGAGATCGAACAGGCACGGTTGGCAGGAGAACCCGTACGATTCATGGAGCTTCTTGTTTTCCACGATGAAACTCATCGTCTCGAGCGCCTCCGCTTCGGTTTCCGTGGGGAACCCCACGATGATATAGCAATGCACCGCGATGCCGAGATCGACACAGTCGTCCGAGATGCGTCGCACCCATTCTTGCTTGATCCCCTTTTGCATGAGATCGATCACACGCTGGTTGAAGGATTCGAGGCCGAAGACGATCTTCAAACAACCGGCATTCCGCATCGACGCCAGCAGATCGCGGGTGAGATTCTTCTCGAACCGCATTTCGCACGTCCATTTCACATCGAGTCGTTTCTCGATCATCTGCTGGCAGAGCCGCTTCGTCGGCGACAGGGCGAAGCATTCGTCGGTGAAAAAGAAATGTTGCGCCCCGTATCGTTGCTTGAGCCACTCCAATTCTTCGATCGTTCGTCCCGGCTCCTTTTGCCTGAAATTTTGGTGATCGAGCGTGAGCGCGCAGAACGCGCAATCTTTGTAGTAGCAGCCGCGCGAGAACTGGATCGGCAACACCGGTTCAGGCGACAGGTAGCGGCCGAGCGGGAATCCGTCGTAATTCGGGGCAGGTAGCTGATTCACGTTTTCGGAATAGAACGGTTGGTTCACCGTGATCTTCCCGTTTTGGCGGTAGATCAGATTGGGAACCTTGCTGAAGTCCTTCTTGCCGGCCAGCTGATTCACCAATTCCAGCAGCGCCGTTTCTCCTTCGAAGACCACGATATCGTCGGTCAACTCGAAGAGACTCGGGCAGCGGCGCACGTTATCGACAAGGCGTGTGAAGATGCTTCCGCCGATCGTCACGTGCAAATCCGGCGCGACCTCTTTGATCAATCGGCAGAGCGTCAGGCCGGGGATGATCTGCGACGTCGCGGTGATCGACACCCCGATTAAGTCGGGATGGTCGTTGACAATCGATGGAATGAACATGTCGCGGAAGAGGCTTCGATAGGGATTTTGCACCTCGTCACGAACGACCGCCATCAGGTGCTTCGAGGAATAGATCGAGTAATTGCCGAACTGATTATCGACGACGGTGAGGCGGGTCGGAAAATAAACCGACGAAATCAGCTCCAACCACTTGTCGATCATGAACAGGCTGGCCCGATACGCATCGGGATCGTAAAAGTTGTCGCTGCGCAGTGTCTCCTTGGCAACCTCGATCCGGTCGATCAGATATGGAAAACGATCCAGCGAATCGGTGACCTTCGCGTAGTGCTCCCGGCTGCCGGCACCCGTCTCCCACGACCGAGCCCGTTCAAGCTCGCGTTGCTTCTCGATCAACTGCCGATGAACTTGAACTCCATAGGATCTGGTGAGCAGCCCGTCCAAAAGTTCAATGCCGAGGTCACGCTGCAAGACATTCGACACGCCTCCCTGGTGGAGAAATCCCGTCAGGGACGGCAGGCTTAGGTAGGGTTGAGAAGGATGCCAGGTCGGCGGGAAAAGCAGCGAGACTTTCATGGCAGCTCTGTTTCCAATTGCGTCGGAAAATCAGCGTGTTTTGAGCGATATTCTCTTAGGCTTATACCCTCCGCGCTCCTCGAAATGCAACCCGGCATGCGCCGTCCATGCTGGCGCCAGAGTCGCTTCACTCGTTCGGAAAAAAGAGAAGGTCCAGGACCGCCAGGTCACTCATCATGACATGACGACGATCCGGGACCTCTCCTAGAACTTCGACCGACTCCCACCCTCCACGACCAAAGAGTCACGGCCTCTCTCGAGACCGCTCAATCGACTACAGCTTCAGCGTAAACCAGGTGGAGAGCGCCTTCATGCCGTTCCGCTCGATGTTGGACCCGTCCCACACCGCAAACGCGACGGGCACCAACATCCCCGCCTTGAACTGTGTGTCGTTGGCATCGCCATTCTCGAGCGTCCGCTTCACGACGACTCGCCACGTCGGGCCCGAATAGGCGCCGCCCTTGACTGACCCGGCCGGTTCCCACACTCCGTTTCCGATCACGTCCTGGTGGGCCTGCGTCGTCAGCGTGCTGAAGCCGTTCGCGTTCAGGTCCTCCACCGAGCTCACACGCAGCGTCGGATCAGACAATATATTCCCCGACCAGATTCCTGGGTTAAAGGGCCCCAGGCTTCGGCCGATCCGGTCCGGATAGGTCACGCCGCCCGCCGGCTCTTCAAAATAGTAGTCCCAGAAAATGCCGGGATATTGATCGTCCACATCCCAGATACCCGCGCTGTCCTTGCCGAGATCCTTCTGCCATTCCGCATTCCAGCGCCAGATGTTCGTCGTCCCGCCGGATTGTCCCATACACTGGAAGGGCGGCGCCCCGGCCGTGTTCACAGGGAACATGACGGCGACCTGGTCACGGAAGTCTTGCGGCCCGATCGTCGTATCGTTCTTGGTCTGGTCGATCCACTCCAAGCGTAACCCGAGTTCTTTGCCGTTCGTCATGGCCTTCACAAACACCGACTTCACGGAGATGTTCGGGTGCATGGGGGTCGTAATCAACTGCCCGCTCAATGGCACGACGACACCGGGCACACCTTCCCAGATGGGGTTGGCACCGTCCATGGGAATCGGGCCCTTGATCGCCTTGGTCGGAATGGTGACCGGCTGGCTGACCGCCAGCGGCACTTGCCAGATCGTCAGCATGACGCCGACGGCGAAGGCAGAGAGTAGAATCGCAAACACCAATTTCTTGTTGACCGTCTGCACCACTCGCATATGCCTGATCCTTCCTCTCAATTAAAGATTGATCCCAACACCAAAGCTTCTGTGTTGACCGGCTGCGACATCCGCGTCAGGCCTAGGCGGTCCCGACCGGTCCCCCTTCGGGCTTGTCCTTGTCGTTCTCCTTTAGTTCCATGAATGACTGGGCGCCGACCTCGTTCAGCAACAGGCCCAATTCATTGCCCTGATCCTGCGCGCCGCATTCGTAGGTCTGCCCTTCCGGGGAATTGAAAGTTGCCGGTCGATAATCGGTCTCGGTATACGGCTGGGGCGTCACGCCCAAGTACGCCGTTTCAAACTCCATCCAATCGGCCATCATGTCCGCAATCAATCGGAACAGGCCGGAGTCCGCCTTCTTGGTCAGCATGCGACAGAAGAGTGGCACCCAGCGACCGATATGATTCTTCACGAATTTCTTCTGCGCATCCACGACGATCTGCGTCTTCTCGAGGCCGTCATGGCAACGGGAATAGGACTCTTTGTAGGCGAGGAAATGCATGAACTCAAACTCGACGCTGAGGTGATCGAGTCGTTCATGAATGTCCTTGGACAACTCCACGCCGAACGCCCTATAGAACCCCGAAATATCGCCCATCACGTGGGACTGCGCGAAGACGTGGTCGTTACCAAAGAGTGTTTCGTAGGGCGGGCAGTCGAGCGTGATGACGTTACTGAATACCCGGCGATGCTCCGACTGCAGATCGCCGAGCTGCCAACCGCTGCATTCCGCAGCGATGAGCTTCTCAACCAAATCCAGCTGCTTCTGGAGCAAGATGAGCTTCTGCCCCGCGCGTTCGCCTCCGTGTCCGTCGAGCATGGACTGCAAGGTATCAAGCGCGGCCCGCCCATCCTCCACGAATTCTCCGGACTGCAGGTAGTCGAGAAATTCTTCGTCTTCCGGATAGAGCTGGCTCCACGAAATGAGCAGATACAGCTTGCTGCGATTGAGAGCGCGTTCGACGGCGGGGGAATCCTTGATCGCCGGCAGGGCCGTGATGACGGCAGCCCCTGAGTTCGAGAGGCCCTCTACGGGCTGTTTACTCGTCATACTGTTCTCCGGAAAGCCCGGCCGACCCCGGCTCCACAACCGGTCGACCGACACCCGCACACCGGCCAGCTGTCAATCCGGGTCTTGGTATGTATATGAAATGGCCCGGGGGATGTCAAGCGTGATCTGCCGGAGGCCGGCCGCCTTTCAGGGTGCAGACGCGCCGCGCCATACGTTGCGTATCGGCGGACACCGGCTTCGTCACATTGCCAACAGACTTTGCACATCAATCAATCCTCGCGAGCTGGCGCGCTGGGGTGATGCGGATCGCGACCTGATCATTGACGGTTTTGCACACTGCCTCGCACATTCCACACCCGACGCAGGTATCCGATTCAATTACCAACCGCAACGAATCCGGGTCCATGGCAAGCGCGCTCGTGGGGCATTTCGACACACAGGCATGGCAGCCATGTCCCGCGGTACAGAGCCGATGCGAAACAGCAGCGAGCCCCATTCGCACATGGCCGACCACTTCGACCGGCAACAGTGCCTCCACCGAGCAGGCCGCGATACAAGGGAAGTCGTCGCACAGGAGACAGGGCGATCGATCGGCGAAAATGACCGGCGTGCCGTCCCGCGAATGCGCGAGAATGGCGCCGGGCGGGCAGGCCTTGATGCAGTCGCCGCATCGCGTACAGCGCTCCATAAAACGAGCGTCCTCAACGGCACCGGGTGGCCGCAGCCAGTCGTACCGGACTGGCGGCAGGTCCGGCGCGGTAGCGGCATCCCGCAGACTGCAAAACTCCTGGGTCGCTCTGGCGACAGACCGGACGGAGTCCTTCACAAAATCGCGCCGGCCGTATGACGGATCAGTAGCCACGCAGATGCCCCGTTTCGAGTTTCGCGTTACGGCTTGCCTCCGAAAACTCAACATCCGAAACTTGATTGTGCTCAAACGAGGGACGTTTCACCTTCTGCCATTACATCACACCGTCTGCCCGGAGCTTGTAGACCTCTACGCAACGATCACAAGCGCCGAACTCGATATCCCATCCGGGATGATTTTCCCGGATGAAGCCGAGCACATAGGGCTCGACCTTGTTGCCGATGTCCTCGACCCAGGAATAGGTGGGAAATCGGCAGAGCGGGCAGGGAAATCCGGGCATGAGCATGACCTTGTTCTCGCTCTCCGGAACCTCGCCGCCCTCTACGTCGACCGCACGATCCATCACGCGGAGTGTGTCAGTGGCCATTTCGATCAACTCCGAATGCGTAAAATACGAGGCCTGCCAGAGCCCTTCGAATACCGACTTCAGCTGGAGCGATGGAATTTTCCGGTACCATGACCGGAACTCCTTGAACCGATCCTCCTTGCTGAGCATCGGCTCTTTCCCCAGCGCAATCAGCCGGCTGTCCACACTCAGGCTCCAGAGCACCCGGTACCGTTGCAAGATAAGCGTTTCTTCGCCAGGATTCTGCCCGACCTTTGTATCAGGATCGTACCCGAATACCGGATCGATCATGTCGGAGATATGCATCAGCTCGTGGCGACAGTAGCGCGTCAGCGCCGGGTCGTAGAACCGGCGTGGGATCAGTTTGATCCCGACGCCCTTCAGTCCTTTTTCCACGTACTCTCTCGCCAGTTCCTTCTCCACCGAGCCCCACTTGCGCAGGATATCGACGCCTTCCTGATCTTCCTTCAGCACGCCTTTGACCAACACGATGCCGACTTTGGCTTTCAGCAGCGGATACTCGTTGAAGGAATCGCGCACGATGTCGGAGAACCCCCACGTGCCGAAGAGGTATTGATAGAGCTTCTTGAATTCCCCTTCCCGCTCCTCGACTATGAACTTCTCGTAGATCGGGTCGGCATGCTCATGGAACTCCTTATAATAGGTGGGATCCCCTTCCCGTTCCGTCTTCTCGATGAAGGAGTCGATCACTTCTTGAAGCAGGGCGGGCTGAAACCTGATTTCCACGGCGGTTCCTCGACTAGTTGGGGTGACGACCGGACAATGCGTGCCTCGCCGGAGTGCCGAGCACGGGCACCGCGAGCCGGCTTGACTTGCCCGCAGAGCATCTCTTACGATCTCGTACGCTCAGCAGAAATTATACTGGCCTGGCGGATCGGCAATCAAGAACCTGGTTCGAAGAGTCTCAGGTACGGAACAGCGTTGTTATGCCGGAGAACACGATCGCCTCGCACGTCACGGGCATAATCCCTCAGTCAGCGACCGCGGGCATGCCCACCCCTTCCATCGACTTCCTGGAGTATTGGAAGAGCGACTGCCGGGAAGTCAAGACGTTTCGCGGCCATTCGCACGGCATTTGGGCCGTAGCGTTCTCGCCCGATGGATTGACCCTCGCCAGCGGTGGCGCCGAGCGCCTTGTCCGCATGTGGGACATCGAAACCGGCAGGCTCATGCGCTCCTTGCGCGGCCATACAAGCGATATCCGGGCCATCGTCTTCACTCCGGACGGACAGACACTCGCGACCGGCAGTGAAGACCGCACCATTCGCTTGTGGAACGGCAGGACCGGCGAGCCGACGAAGCTCCTCTTCACGCGCTACGATCACAATGTGTGCAGCCTCTCGCTTTCGCCCGACGGGCTCATGCTCGCACGCGGAAGTCACAACAAGGACATTAAGATCTGGGAAGTCACCACCGGCACCGAGTTGATGACGCTGTTAGGCAAAGACGCATATGACCACCACTGGTCCGTCTGCGTCGCTTTTTCACCCGACGGCATCCATCTCGCCCACGGGACCGACATCGGCAAGATCAAGATCTGGGAAGTCCTGCCGAGCGGCGAAGAAAAAGTGCTGCACGACGGGCATTGGCGCAGGGACGCCGAGGATTCGACCGAGACGCGCGGATACTTCGTCGAGGACGACGGCGGATTCCAGAAGCCGATGGATTATTGGATTGGCGCGATGACCTTTACCCCCGACGCCAAGACGTTGATCACCGGCAGCCGGGATAGGACCATCAAGCTCTTCGAGATGCCCGACATGATCGAGAGAAAAACGCTCACGGGTCACACCGGCTGGGTCCGCAGCCTCGCCGTGTCACCGGACGGGAAGGTCCTGGTCAGCGCCTCGGACGACCAGGCCATCAAGTTCTGGGACCTCGCCACAGGCCACAACTTCAGAACCGTCAAGGGCCACGGCGGCGGAGTGCGATGCATCACGTTCTCACCGGACGGCCGTCGCCTGGCCAGCGCCTCCTGGGACCGGACCGTCAAGCTCTGGAAAGGCGGCAGCGCGTCGCCGGAATAGAACCGCCTGCATCAGCGCCTCAGGGCTTCGCTTTCTCAATGGTATCGGCAGAAGAAATAGCCGTCCCCATCTTATGTGGCTAATCCTGTGAACAAGCTCTTCTGAGCATCCAGCGCAGCGCGGATCACGCGATCGCTGCTGCGAACTGCCTAATTTTTAGGCATCTATTGTGTCAAACGGATGGCCCCACATATAGTGGTTCGATGAGATCTTCAGGACTTTTTCCCGCATTCCTAGCGAACGCATCTTGACATTGATGAATCACTGCTGCTGGCGCGCTTCTCGCGCTGGTCACCAGCGTTACTATCCACAGCCTCAAGGGTTTTCTGGGGAGAACGAACCAAATGATGCACCAATAGCGACGTTTTGAATCCGGCAAATAGCCGCAGCCGGACGACCTTCTCCTCTTGATGCGGGAAGATCGGATTTCTCTTACGGTGCTGGGGTGATCATCGCCTTCCCTCAGGCCGGTAGGTAATCTTCTCTCGAAAGGCCCTGGCGGAATGCAATCAGCTGTGTCCTCAAACCTGAGAACCGAGTTTCAATTGACTAAGGAGTTGATCCAATCGTTCTTTGTGCGGTGACGCCACCGTGATAAAACCCACGCCGACCGATCGTCCACGGTTCCAGCGCACCGCCGCTCGCTCGATCAGCAGTGGCGCTGCCTCCCCAGGCACCTCGAGACTCAGCGAGACGTGCATACCAGCAAAGACCTGCCCCTCGGTCTCAATGAGGCAACCCCCCCTTGACAGGTTGCTGATCGTACCGGTCCATTCGCCGTGACGCGGGCCAGAGAGCACGCTCTGGAACCGTACCGGGAATCGCTGCTGACGTCGAAGATCCACCCAGACGCCTCAATCTCGTTGCGAGTGCGGCATCACACTGTACATCGGGCGAACCCACCCGGTTCGGCACTGGAATACCCTGCTAGTACCCGCGCCCGGTACTGCCGCCGCGGCCCATTCGATCCAGCGGGAGTGCCTCGTACCGCTGCTTCAGATCGGGATGATCGGCGAGGTACCGCTTCACCCCCGCGTCATCGGCAAAGATCTCCTTGCTGCGCCCGCGGTACTCCTCCACGGTCAGGCCGTGTTTCGACAGGAGCGCGCTGAGTTTCGTCTGAATGTCGGCGCCCATCGCTTTCATCTGCTCGGATGACGGCCGCTGTCCCTCTCCGAAACGTTCTCCCCCCTTGAAATAGTTCATCATCATCTCGCCGATCTCGATCCGGGCATTCACGAACTTTTCGACTTCAGCCGGCTCAGCCGACAGGCCGATCCCCGCGAACAGCATCACACCCCACGATGCATTGAGGACGGTGCGAACCAGATTCATGGTCAAGGTCCCCTTTCAAAAGTGCGGATGAGATAGTCGGTCAGTCGATGAGCGTAGATCATACCATCTCTAGCCACCAGTTTTCGGTCTCCAATCGCGGGCCCGTCGCGGTGCTTGAGCGATCTGAGTCGCGGTCATTAACTTGGCCATATCATCCCGCAAAAAGGTCGCGCCTTTGGCGCCTTTTGTCGCCGCAAGGCTGAACCACATGTGCGCCTGGACCAGGTCCTGGGGCACACCTGTGCCCTCATAGTACATGTGTCCCAATTGAAGCTGGGCGAAGCCATCTCCTTGATCGGCGGCCAATTGGAACCATTTCATGGCCGCGTGATAATCCTTCTCGACCCCATACTCGTTCAAGTACATGGTGCCCAGGCCTGTCTGGCCTCCGCTGGCGCCTTGAGCCGCCGCCAGCTCAAGCATCCGCATGGCGGCCCGGTACTCCTGCGGAATGTCCCGCCCTCCCAATACATCCGACCCAGGGCAATCTGTGATTGTGCCACACCGTTTTCAGCAGCCAAAGGATACCACTTGTGCGCTTCTTGGTACTTCCTCGGAACCTCGTTTCTCGCCCCGTTGTCAGAAATATAGCCGAGTATGGCTTGAGCGTCCTTGTTTCCCTCCTCAGCCAGTGGATGAAACGCCTTCAACGCTGTTGTATAGTCGCCACGATCAAAGGCCTCACGGCCTTCTTTCCACTCGGCCAATGATAAGGAGGTCCACAGGCCAGCCAGAACAATTGCGAGCAGGATACCAGTCCTCACCTTCTCCTTCTCCAGGTCAACGCACGGAACATCAAGGGCAAAGCCACAGGACAAAAGCCTTGTGCCTCCTTGAAGGGAGATACAGTCTAGAAAAGGTGCTCGCGAGGCGCAAGAGCGGATAGTCGATCGCTAATCGCTTATCGCGAAGGGTAAACATTCCGAACGGATGGTAACGGATATGACACATATTCTCTGGGCGGGAGGGGAGTTCGGACCATCGCGTGAGGAAGACTACGCCTGCTCCATCTACTAATGGTGCGGCCTCCTAGGGGCCTGGTCAGGAAACTCGGCGTGGCATTCCAGACAGACCAGCCGCCCGGTCGTGACGCCGTCGGCGTCTCTGACTTCATCAACTACACGGTTGTGCGCGCAGGAGCGCGCGAGCTTGCCCCGGAGAGTAATGTTTTCGGCACAGGTGGAGGGATGCATGGCCGCCTCCCTTGTGATGGCACGGTGAGAGCGATGCCGCAGATGATGGATGATGCCCCCCGACGGACCAAGTCAAGGGGATGCGAGGTGGCCGTCGAGGCCTTTCGGCGGCGCCTACCTGGTTCGCGTTGTTGACGGAATCCCCTCGGCCTCGCTCGATAACGCCGTGCGTACCCGGAGCTGCCTCCGGTTAGTGCTCGCCCTCCCCATCATCGCGCGCCGAGGGAATCCCGTAGCGCTTGCATTTCTCCCATAAGGCCTTGCGCGACAGCCCCAGGATCTTCGACGCGGTCGTGCGGCTGCCGTCGACGCGCTCCAGCACGGAGACGATGTAGTCCTTCTCGAAGCCTTCCCGCGCGGTGGCGAGGGAGGTCAGGGCTGCGTGCGGCTTCTTCTTGCCGCCTGTGAGACCTTCGCTGCAGAACCCGCATGACTCTTGCGGGGTGCCGCCGAGATAGGGGCAGGACTGGAACCCGCAGAGGTCGGCCGGTTGTATCGCCTCGCGCTCGCGACCCAGAGCCACCGCGCGCTCGACCATATTTTCCAACTCACGCACGTTTCCCGGATAGGAGTAGCGGAGCAGCAATTCGCGGGCCGGCTGGGAAAACCCGCGGAGCTTCTTGTTCAATTTATTCGAGCAGGTCTCGAGCACGTGCTCGGCGATGATCATGATGTCCTCCTGCCGCTCCCTGAGCGGAGGGATGACGACTTGCACGACGTTGAGCCGGTAAAAGAGGTCTTCCCGGAAACGTCCCTGGGCCACTTCTTTGCGCAGATCCTTCTGCGTCGCGCAGACTAGGCGCACATCAACTTCGATCGTTTCGTTGCTCCCCACACGCTCGAAGGTCCGCTCCTGCAGCACTCGAAGCAGTTTGACTTGCACGATCAGCGAGATCTCGCCCACCTCGTCGAGGAATAGGGTGCCGCGATGGGCCATTTCGAACCGGCCCCGTCGCTGACGCAACGCGCCGGTGAACGCCCCCTTTTCATGACCGAACAGTTCCGCCTCCAGCAGGGTCTCCGGCAACGCGGCGCAGCTCACTTTGATCAAGGGATAGTCCCGCCGGGGACTGTTCTGATGCACGGCGTTGGCGGCCAGCTCCTTGCCCGTTCCGCTCTCGCCGACAATCAGGATGGTGGAATCGGTCGCGGCGACCAGTTTGATCTTGTCGAGCACCGCACGCATCCGGCTGTTCGCCCCTAGAATGCCGTTGAAACAGAACTTGTCCTCCAACGCGGCTTTGAGTTCCTGATTCTCGCGCCGTAGCGTGACGACACGGCCGACCCGCTCGACGATCAGGAGCAGTTCGTCCATTTGGAACGGTTTCGTGATGTAGTCGAAGGCGCCGAGCTTCATCGCCCCGACCGCGGTTTCCACGGACCCGTGCGCGGTGATCACGAGCGCTTCGGTCTCCTGCGCCTTCTCCTTGGCGGCTTTGAGCACGGTCAACCCGTCGGCGCCGGGCAACCGGAGATCCGCGATGACGAGGTCGAAGGTCTTCAGCCGTATCGCTTCGATTCCTTCGGTGCCGGACGCCGTAGCATGCACGTCGTATCCGGCGGCCTCCAAGGCGTCCACCATAGAGAGCCGCATCAGAGGTTCGTCATCGACCAGGAGGATGGAGAGCCCTTTCATCAACCTTTCTCCACCAGGGACTGCTCACGCGAAACCGGCAGGCACAATGTGAACAGCGTCCCTTTCCCCACTTCGCTCTCCACCAGAATCTTTCCGCCATGGCGCTCGACGATGCCCAGATTGACGGAGAGCCCCAAGCCCGTTCCCTCCCCCTCGCCTTTGGTGGTGAAGAAGGGATCGAATACTCGCGGCAAGACGGACGGCGGGATACCGGAGCCCGTATCCCGGACTTCCACACGACAAATCCCTTCGGCCACGGCTGTCCGGATCGTCAGCACGCCACCGCTCTTCATCGCCTGGACGGCGTTGAGGATCAAATTCATCACCACCTGCTCGATCATGTGCCGATCGACCATGATGCTGGGCAAACCGTGCCCCAACTCAGTCTCCAACCGGATGTGATTGGGAGCGAACAAATGGGTCGTCAACACCAGCACCTGATCGACAATCCGGTTGATATCCGCCGGGCTGAATTCGGGCTCGTGCTGCTGGGAGAAATCGAGCAGCTGCCGTACGATCTTCTGCACCCGGCGGACACCATGCTCCATCGACGCCCAGTATTCTTCCTGCCGCATCGGCGACAACGAGCCTTTTCTCAGGTTGTAGAGGCAATTGAGGATCCCGCCCAGCGGATTGTTGATTTCGTGCGCTACGCCCGCCGCCAGCTTCCCGACCGACGCCAGTTTTTCTGAATTACGGATCTGTTGTGCCAGCTTCTTCGTGTCCGTCATGTCGCGCGCGATTCCGAGTACGCCGAGAATCTCTCCCTCGGCGCCTTGGAGCGGGGACACGCTGATCATCGCCGCTCGAGGCTCGCCCAGGCGGGTCACGACTTCGACCTCGTAGACCTGCTTGGCACCGATGTCCAGGGTATTCTTGAGCCGCCGACCGCGATGGCGCCGCGAAAGGAGCGAGAGGTAGGGTCGGCCGATCAAGTCTTCCTTGCGATATCCCCAGACGCTGACCTTGCTGTTGACATAGGTGAACTGCTGGTTCGTATCGAGGGTATAGATGACGTCGTTGGCATTTTCGAGCAGGTTTTCCAGATATTGCTTCGTCTCTTCGATCTCCCTGGTTCGTTCCCGCACTTTCAGCTCGAGTTCTTCACGGTAGGACTGCAGTTGGCGCTCAAGCTTTTTCCGATCAATGATGTCGCGGAGTTGCACCATGATCAGCACCTGCTCGTTTCCTCCGACCCGAATCAAATCCATTTCTACCGGAGTCTCGCGCCCGTCGGCGACCTTGACGGTAATCTCCTGGGTCGGAACCTGCCGTTGTCCTGTAGCGATGTCGCCCAGCCAGCCCAGGAAGACCCGGTGATGTTCCGCCGAGACGATCTCAAGGATGCTCCGCCCGATCACGCTCGCTTCCACATAGCCCAGTGCTCGTTCCTCCCGCTTGTTGACAGCGACGATCGTTCCCGCCCCGTCCACCATGAAAACCGAGTCCGCCACCAAATCGAACAGCGCTTTGTAGCGGGCCTGTGACGCCACCAGTTGTTTGGTGCGTTCCGAAACAGCCTGTTCCAGCCCTGTGGTATACCGCTGCAGTTCCTGTTCCAGGCGACGCCGTTCCGTCACATCCCGGACGAACGACCGGGAGTGCACCAGCCCGCCACGGGCTTCATCGAGCAGTGCGGTGGCATGGATCTCGACGTCGATCGGACGCCCATCCTTCGCCAGGAGGACTGTTTCCATTGAGCTTTGCCCCTGCGACACCAACCGCTCCAAATAATGCAGGACCTGTGAGCCCTGTCCCGAAGGCACCACGTCCCAGAGTCTAAGGACCAGCATCTCGTCGAGCGTATAGCCGAGTTTGTCGAGGCCCGTCTTGTTCATATGGACGAACCGGCCACTGCGGTCCAACTGGTAAATCATCTCCGGCGCATGTTCGATCAAATCGCGGTACTTCTCCTCCAGCTGCCGCACCTCCACCATCCGCTGTTCGATCTGCCCGAACGACCGCTGAAGATTGCACGCCATCTGGTTGAACGCGTGGGCCAGCCGCTCGATCTCATCTCCGGTTTTCAGCTCCAGGCGCCGCTCCAACCGCCCGCTCCCGATCTCCTGCACCCCGTCATGCAACAGCTGAATCGGTCGGGCGATCCGCCTGGCCACGATCACCCCCGTTCCCCAGAGCACCGTCAGCACTATCATCCCGAAGAACGCCACTTTGGCAACGAGCTCACCGAGCGGAGCGAACGTTTCCTGGGGATCCTGGCGCACCAGGGTCACCCAATGTTTTCCTCCGATGCTTCCCCTCGCGAGCGGATCGGTGAATCGCACCGGCGCAAAGCCGATCAACGTGTTCTTGCTTCCATGCGAATCATCGGCGGCCACCGCCCATCCGGACTTCAAGGCCCCCAGCTGGCCGATCAGCTCGGAATCGATCGAATGAGCTTCCGGAGCGAGAACCGGACAAATCACCAACGTGCCGTCCGAGCTGAACAGCATGGCATGACCGGTGGTACCGAGCGAGACCTCGGCAATGGAGTGAAACAGGGTGTCACGGCGAAGCAGGATCGTCACGGCCCCGATCACGGCTCGATTGTGATCGTCCATGATCGGAGCCGCCACCACGACCACATGGGTCCCGAACGCCGGATCGAACGCAATATCACTCACGTAGGGCTGCCGGCTTCCCTCCTTCACGACTGCCTGCCACCAGGCGGTCTTCGCGTAAGAATATTCCACTTGCGGAATAGAACTGACGACCAGCGCCCCCTGGCCGTCGGCGACCAGGATCCCGACGTAATCCGACTTTCGAATCTCGTGCCATCGGATGAGGAAGTTGGTCACGATCCGATTGACAAAAAGCGGAAACTCGCTCCGCTTGTCTCGCTGCCCCCATCGCTGCTGCCAATCCTTGATGATCTCCAGAATGCTCTGGGCATCCTTGCCCTCATAGGTGCGATTCGCCTGCGACACGGCGGTGCGCAGAAAGGGCGTGGTCGCCAGCTGCTGGGCTTCGCTCATGCCACGCGACACGTGCATTTCAATCCGGCGGGCGGCTTCGACGGCCACTTCCTTGAAGTTCGTCCCCGTCGTCTCACGCAACGAGCGGCGTTCTTCCACATAGAGCAAGGCAAGGAGCAGCGTGAGAGGCAGGAGGCCGACCATCACGATCGCCGCGATGATCTTGTGCTGGAGGCTGTGAAACCGGCTCCAGAGTGTCATGGTGTTGCCCCGTGAGGGAACCGGACATTCGTGACGCGTCGTTCGTATCTCGCTGGAGGGGCACGATCTCCCACAAACGACGAGACACGAGCGACGAACGAGGATGCGTTATTCCATCATTCGCTTAGTTGCGTTTCAAGAGTCGGCCATGCCCCCCCGGCCACAACAATAAAAGAGGACTGGCGACAAACACGGACGAATAGGTGCCGAAGATGACGCCCCAGAGCAATGCCAGCGAGAAATCATGCAGGACTTCTCCGCCCGCCATGGTCAAGGGGATGAGAACGAGCACGACCGTCAAACTCGTCACGATGGTGCGGCTCAACACCTGGTTGACCGCGCTGTTAATCATCGCCTCTTCGCTTTCACGACGGCGGATCTTCAAATTCTCTCGGATCCGGTCAAAGACGACCACCGTATCGGTCAGCGAGTATCCCGCCAAGGTCAACAGCGCCGTCACGATCAAGAGGGTGATTTCCTTGTCCAAGATGTAGAACGCTCCGATCACAGCCAGCACGTCGTGAAAGGTCGCCAGCGCCGCCGCGACCCCGAACCGGAGTTCGAAACGCGCCGCGATATACAGAATGATGCCCGCGAACGAAATGACGACAGCGATGAGCGCGTCCTCCTGGAGCTTCTTGCCGATGGTCGGACCGATTTCGGTGGAGGAGTCCACCACGAACTTGTTGTTCGGGAATTCTTTGGCGAAGATCCCCAAGACCCGTTCCGCCGTCTTTTCCTCGATCGTGGTCGAGGCCTTCACACGAACAAGCAGCTTATTGTCCTGTCCGAATTCCTGCAGTTCCGCATCGCCGACCCCATTCGATTCCAGGGCCTTCCGCGCCTCATCGATGCGGATCGCCTCGTCGAACTTAAGTTGCACGGCCGTCCCGCCGGCGAAATCAATACCGAGATTGACCGCGCCGCGCACGATCTGTACCACGGCAACAAGCCCGAGCAGGACCATGATGCCGGAGAAGGCGAACGCGATTTTGCGCTTCCCCATGAAATCAACGTTGGTCTTACCTAAGATTTCTAGCATGAATGCTCCCTGGTCTGTTGCTGACAGGTCCGCAGGCTGACAGATCTGCGCATCACCTTGCACGCCTGTCCCTTGTCAGCTGCATTAGATGCTCAACGTCTCCACCTTCCGCCGCTGGTTCAAGAGATCAAAAATCACTTTGGTCCCGACCAGGGCCGTAAAAAGGTTAATCGCGATGCCCAGACAGAGTGTCACCGCGAACCCCTTGATCGGGCCGGTTCCGAACAGAAAAAGCGCGACTCCGGTGATCAGCGTCGTGACGTGCGAGTCGATGATCGTGAGCAACGCCTTGTCGTAGCCACCGTCGATCGCCGATCGCACCGCCTTTCCGTTTCGCAGCTCTTCGCGTATGCGTTCGAAGATCAACACGTTCGAGTCGACGCCCATCCCGATCGTCAACACGATACCGGCGATGCCCGGCAGCGTCAGCGTCCCTGTCAGCGCGGACAGCGCGCCCATGAGGCAGACCAGGTTGAGCACCAGTGCGAAGTCGGCGATCGCTCCGGACAAGCGGTAGTACACGACCATGAAGATGACGACGAGGACGCCGGCGAAGAGGGTCGCCTTGATGCCCTTCTCGATCGAATCCTGCCCGAGAGACGGACCGACCGTGAGATCCTGAATGATCTTGAGCGGAGCCGGCAGCGCGCCGGCCCGAAGGACGATGGCCAGGTCGTTGGCCTCCTGCATCGAAAATGTCCCGGTAATCTGGGCGCGGCCTCCTGAAATGCGTTCCTGGATGACCGGCGCGGAATAGATCGTGTTATCGAGTACCACCGCCATGCGTTTCTTGATGTTGTCACCCGTGATCCGCTCGAATTCAACTCCGCCCTTGGCATCGAAACTGATAGAGACATAGGGATCATTAAACTGACCGATCGCCACTCGCGCATCACTGAGGACGTCGCCGGTGAGCATGACCCGCTTTTTCACCAGATAGGGAACACGATATTCGCGGCCGGTGTCTTTCTCGATCACCCGTTCAAACAGAATCTGGTCGCCTTCAGGCAGCTTATCCGCGAACTGCTTGACGATCTCGGCTTCCTGATCCTTCGGCACGCGGGACGGCAATTCCAGCTTGATCTGGCCGTCTTCGTCCAGCATCTTGAACTCGAGCAGCGCGGTTTCCTTGATCAGGTCTTTCGCGCGTTTGGGTTCCTTGATGCCCGGCAACTGCACGACAATCTGCTTCAAGCCCTGCCGCTGCACCACCGGCTCCGCCACCCCGAACTGATCGATGCGGTTCCGGATCGTTTCCAGCGCCTGATTGATGGCCGAGTCCTTGATGCGCTTGATCTCCGCCTCCCGGAGCTCCCACACCACCAAGCTGGCGGTCCCGGGCGCCTCCGTTTCCACAAAACTCGGAAAATCATCGACCAAGTTCCGGATTTGATCTTTGAGGTCCGCATTCTGAAACTGAATCGTGATCTGCTGCGGCCCGGTGCGCCTCACGGACTCCGCCGGAATCTTCTTGTCCACCAAGAGGTCCTGGAGGGAGTTGACCGATCGGTCGACAGCGATTTCCACCGCACGATCTTCATCCACCTCCAACACCAGGTGAATTCCCCCTTGCAGGTCCAGCCCCAAAGTGATCCCCTTGTTTGGCAGAACGGCCTTGGCCCAGGCGGGCAAGGCCTGAAAGACGGGTTGATAGGACGGCAGGGAGCACACCACCGATACCGTCATCACCAGCAGCAACAACGACAATCGCCCGCTCACTTTTTTCATGTCGTCCTCAACCCCTTTGTCCCCCGGCAGATCATGAGTCCTTGTCCTTGTCTTCCTCTTCCCCGCGTATTCGCCCGATCTGATCCCGTTGCATCTTGATTTTAGTATTGTCCGCAATCTGCAGCGTCACGGTCTCCTTCCCCACGTTGACGATGGTTCCCCAGATCCCGGAGGCTGTCACCACTTTGTCGCCCTTCTTGAGGGCTTCCAACAAGGCTTTCTGTTCTTTCTGCCGCTTTTGTTGAGGGCGGATCAGCAGAAAATAGAAGATGATAAAAATCAACACGAAGGGCACGAGGGACAGCAGCCCGCCCGACCCTGATCCGCCTCCGCCCGTACCCTGAGCCCACGCAATGGATTCCATCAACATAAAACACATCCCCTCTTTCGGTTACACGTCGTGAGCGGTGCGCTGGAATGTTTCGGCATCACGACTCGCTGATGCGCCGACGTCCGACGCGTCCTGCGCTTGCGCGCTATAAAAGTCCGTCCGGAACGCGGTGAACCTGCCCTGAGCGATCGCCTCCCGCATCCGGCGCATGAAATCTGAAAAATACCAAAGGTTGTGAATCGTATTCAGCCGTGACGCCAACATCTCCTTGACGTGATAGAGATGGTGCAGATAGGCCCTGGAATACCGCGCACAGACCGGACATCCGCAGGCCTCGTCGATCGGCTGCTCATCGAGCCGATACCGCGCCTGTCTAATCAGTACGCGGCCGAACCTCGTGAACAACCACCCGGTTCTGCCGTGGCGGGACGGCACCACGCAATCGAAGAGATCAATCCCGCGCGCGACGCCTTCAACGAGGTTCGCCGGCATCCCGACCCCCATCAAGTAGCGCGGCTTCGACTGAGGCAATTCCGGCACCGTGACATCCAGTATGGCGTACATGTCGTCCGGACTCTCACCGACCGAGAGACCACCGACCGCATACCCGTCGAAACCGATTTTGATCAGCTCGCGAGCCGCGGTGACGCGCAGCGAGCGATCCAGTCCACCCTGCACGATTCCAAACAGCGCCTGATCACCGCGCCGTCGTGCAGCCTGGCCACGCTTGGCCCAGAGCGTCGTCCGCCGAACGGCATCGTGCACAAGTTCTTGCTCCGCCGGCAGCGCGACGCACTGATCGAACGCCATGATGATGTCGGCGCCCAGCGCCTCCTGGATCTCGATCGCCCCTTCCGGCGTGATGAAATGCGTCGAGCCGTCGAGGTGGGATTGAAAACTCACCCCCCCGTCCGTGACCGTACAGAGTTTCGCTAGGCTGAAGATTTGAAAGCCGCCGCTGTCTGTCAGGATCGCGCCGGGCCAGCCGGTGAAACGATGCAGCCCGCCCAGTTCGGCCACCGCCTTGTGCCCGGGCCGCACATACAGGTGATAGGCGTTGTTGAGCAGTAATCGAATGCCCAGTTGCTCCAAGTCCTGAGGATCGATCCCTTTGACCGGCCCCAAGGTCCCGACCGGCATGAAGGCCGGCGTTTCGACCTGGCCGTGGGTGGTGCTCAGCATGCCCAGCCTTGCCCCCGTGACGGGATCCGCGTTCATGACCGAAAACTGCACGGTTCCTCCTGCCAGTTCTCTCTACATCCGCTCCGGAGCGGCGATTCCCAATATTCCCAACCCGTTCTTGATGACCTGTTGCACACCTTTCATCAGCGCCAATCTCGCAGCCGTCCGATCGGGACCGATGGGCTGCCGTTCTGATGCTTCGACCGTCGTCTGCCCGTCTGTCCCCGGCTGGAACATCTCCTGATCCACCGCGGGAGGGAGAATCCGATGTTTGTTATAAAACGTGTGCAGCAGCGCCGCGAGCTGTTGGAGATAGTACGTCACTCGGTGCGGCTCATACGCGACGGCGCTTCCATGCAGCACCGTCGGGTACGCGGACAGCTTCCGGATCAACCCCAGTTCGTCCGGATCGGTCAATACCGCCAGATCAGTCTGGCTCGGCGAAGGGCATACAATCCCGCGTGATTCCGCCACACGCCACAGGCTGGCGATCCGGGCATGAGCGTACTGAACGTAGTAGACGGGGTTATCGGCTGACCGCTGTTTCGCCAACTCAAGGTCAAACTCGAGATGGCTCTTGGAATCCCGCATCAAGAAAAAGAACTTCGCCGCATCGGCGCCGACTTCGTCGATAACTTCGCGCATCGTAATGAAGTCCCCGGTGCGCTTGGACATCTTCACTTCGACGCCGGCCCGCAACAGCTTGACCAGTTGAACCAGCACCACCTGAAGCCGATCCTTCGGGTACCCGTAGGCCTGCATCACGGCCTGCATGCGGGGAATGTAGCCATGGTGGTCGGCACCCCAGACGTCAACCAGCAGGTCGTAGCCCCGTTGAAGCTTGTCGCGATGATAGGCGATGTCTGAAGCCAGATAGGTGTATTCGCCGTCCTGCTTCTTGACGACGCGATCCTTCTCGTCGCCGAACGTCGATGAGCGGAACCACCAGGCGCCTTCCTGCTCGAACAGCAGGTGACGGGATTTCAATTCGTCCAGCACGCGCTCGACCGTCTTGGACTCAAGCAGGGAGGCTTCGCTGAACCAGGATTCAAACTCGATGCCGAAAGACTTGAGGTCGTCGCGGATGAGCCCGAGCAGTTCCTGGCAGGCCAGGGCGCGACAACGCGCTTCGAGCTCGTCCGGCGCGCCATCTTTCTCCGCATCACCCAGTTGCCGCTTGATCCGTTCGGCCACGGCGGTGATGTACTTCCCATGATAGCCGTCCTCCGGAAACTCTACGGATCGGCCAGACAGTTCTTGAAGGCGCGCATAGACCGATGCGCCCAGCAGCTTCATCTGCTGGCCCGCGTCATTGATGTAATACTCCCTCACAACATCGTAGCCGACCGCCTCCAGCAGATCCGCTACCGCCTGCCCGACCGCAGCCCCTCGCCCATGTCCGACGTGGAGGGGACCGGTCGGATTCGCGCTCACATACTCCACCAGCACCCGCCGCCGGTGCCCGAGATCCGCCTGGCCGTACGCCGGACCCTGCGACTCAATCTCTCGCAGCACCTCCTGCCAGAGGGCCGGCTTGACGGTGAAATTCAGGAAACCCGGACGGACGACTTCCACTCGGTTGAAGAGTTGCTCGCGCTCAGGCAGGTTCTCAACGATGATCTGAGCGACCTCGTGCGGCGCCTTCTGCTCCGAAGCAGCCAGCGACATGGCCACGGTCGATGTCAGGTCGCCCCACTCCGGTCGCTTGGGGGCATCCAGAGTGATCGCCGGCCAGGCCTCTGATTTCAGTCGTCCTTTCTGCTTCGCCCCATTCAGAGCGCCGAGCAGGGCCGTCGTGACCATGTCCTGGACCACGCCTTGAGACACCGCGGATCTCCTAAGTCCTTACCTTTGAAGGAAAAAATTAACTTGTCACTCTAGCATATGGGGTAGGTGGAGACAAGGCGCACCGTAAAGGATTACGAGAGGTTGCGCCTTCCTCTCGATGCACCCGACACAGCGCGATGAGCTGCTCAACCGGTATCACAAGACAGGACCTCGCGACACAGGCCTTCACCAACTCCCAGGAGGGGCACTCGCAGGGTGCCCCGCGTAGGACCGTCACGTGGCCGCCGCGAGGCGCCCAACGTTCGGAGTCCGTCGGACCGAACAGCGCCACGGTCGGCACGCCGAGCAGACCGGACAGGTGCGTCACGCCGGAATCGTGTCCGAGGTACAACTCAGCGTGAGCGATCACTCCTGCCAGCAGCGCGAGATCAAGCCCTCGTAAGACCGTCGTGTTGGCAGACATCAGCCTGAGCAGGTCTGCCACCGTGTCTCCGTCGACCGGTCCCTCGATCAAGAGAGGATCAACGCCCTCTGCCCGAAGCCGTTGGATCGCCGGGACAAGCACCCCCGGACTGATACACTTATGGCGGCTTCCACTCCCGGGATGCACGAGCGCGAACGGCCGATCGGCTGGGATCCCGACACGTTCGAGGTGCGCCTGCCCCTGCTCGACCAGATGGCCGGGCATCCGTAGACACGTATCGATCGACCCATCGCCCTCCGGTTCGCCGAGTGTTTCAAGAAATCGATCGCTCTGATGCCTCGCCTTGAGTTCAAGGCAGAAGGGAGATAGAATTCTGGCTTCGCGGACCCCACAGCTTCGAAGCACCGCCGCGAGCGTCCCCTCTTCGTCCTGCATCCACGCTACGGCGAAATCGCAACGCTCAATCCAGCGCGTGAGTGGGCCTGCAACCGGAAGGGAGCCGGCAAACAAATCAGCCACGGCAGCCCTCTCCATTGACATGAAGGCATCGATCTGCTGAGCGTCGCGCAGCAGGCGCCCGACAGACTCATTCGCCACCAGCAGACTCTGATGTTGTGGAAAGCGTCCGCGCAGCCGCTGCATAGCCGGAACGGCAAGCAAGACGTCCCCGATGCCTCCGGGATGGATGATGATGATGGTACGGGCCATGGATTATCGCGACGACGAAGGATCAGTCATACGATACGCTTTCCGCACGGCGTGGAGATCGGACGGCGTGTTGACATTGAGGAACGATCGGCCTTCCGGATCAATTCTATCCAGCTCGGCGTCGGTGATCAGCCGCACTTGCAGCGACGGATGCGACACGAGTTCCTGAAGTTTCACGCGATGTGCCCGCGCCATCTCCTCGATCACTGGGAGGCAGCGCCGGCTGTAGAGCGCATGCGTCGGCTGCAGCCTGTTCCTGTGTCGCGCCACGACGATATCGGCCTCGCCTTTGAAGCCCGCCACGTACCGGATGACCGCCGGGTTCAGAAACGGCATGTCGCAGGCCACGAGGAAGACATGGGCCGTTGACGCGTGCCGAAGGCCCGTGTACAGCCCGCCCAAACTCCCGCAGTGTTGGACGAGGTCACGCAGTACGGGCACCTCAGCGTCCAACGGCGGGCTGTCCTGTGCGATCACGATGAGAACGGAATGGAACAAGGAGCGAAGGATATCGAGGCTCCGGTCAAATAGAGTGCGCTCTCCGACAAGAATGAATCGCTTGTCGACACCCATGCGCCGGCTCTTTCCTCCCGCCAGGAGAATCCCCGTCACGTCGGTCATCATCGTCGAGTATCACCGTTCCTGAAAAAACAAAGAGGGGGTGGGTTTCCCCACCCCCTCCTGTTTCACGGGCGGTCCCTCCTCAGAATCCTAGAGGGTCTTGCCCTTTCTCTTGTTCGCGCGACGGGTCAGCACCCACCCTTCCAGCAGCACCACGCCAAAGGCGATGACCACGGGATAGATGTAGGTTTCTTGTGGAACCGGCGGATTCAGGAAGGTGTAGTAAAAGGCCGACACGGCCATTTTCCGCCCCGCGTCTCCATTGTGACCATCCCACGCGAAGAAGACGGTGGGGATGTATTGCCCAACTTCAAAGAGGGTATCTTCGTCGTAATCCTGATCCTTTTTATTCCCCAACGGGCGCTGGATCATCACATACCAACGGCCATTTTTCCACTCAGCCTTGAGAACCTTGAGATTCTCCTCATAGTTGTCGCGCTCTACAAAATCTTTATCCCATCCCGTTCCCAAAAACGCGCGGAACGACCCATCAGCTTCCCACTTGACGATATCGACGGGGAACTGCTCGTTGGTGCCGAACAGATACCGCGGCTTGATCGGAGCGGGCAGCTCCTTCCACTTCACCGGCGTTTCAATGGCGATGGCATCATTGTACACGGCGTATTTGTTCTGATTTGCCGCGATGGATCCCTCTTCGCCGGTCTTCGGATCCTGCTCTTTGACATCAATATTGACCTCGGTCGGGGCCCATGGCAGTTTCTCCTCGGCCACGCTTTTAGTCCGGTCGTCCCATTCAAGGAGATAGACGATCGATTTATCGTTGTAGAGAGAACGGACCCAGATATCGTCGATGCGGTTGACAAAATTCCTGGGTTTATGCGTGATCTGTCCGCCCATCGCGACATACCGCTTCGGCGCCTTCTGCCAGGCTTCATGTTCGATTTCGGCCGGGATCTCTCCTTCAACCTGGTCCGAAGGCACGACGAAATTGATCTTCGGCTTGTCCGTCAATGGATCGATCGGCAGCGGGTTCCCTTGCGCGTCCCGCTCGCAGAGGGAATTGACGAAATTGGCGATGTCCCACCGCTCATCGACCGAGGTGTTATCCGCAAACGAGGGCATCGGGGTCCCGTTCACGCCCGTGGAGAAGGTTCGGAAAATATTGGCCACATTATAGGGATCCTGGCGACTGCCGCGGAAATTCCAGCATTTGTGCCAATTGGCCGGCTGGATCGCAAACCCCCAATCGTCTTTCAGGTTGAACGCGTTCCCGTCGCCGCGGCCGTCGACCCCGTGACACTCGATACACTTCTTTTCGACGACGAGCTCAGAACCTCGTTTTTTGCTCTCATCGGTGGGGGCTTTTGGCTTCAGTTCGGCCATTTGGAGAATCGTCTGCGATTCAGATTGCTTGTCTGTGAACTTCCGGTCTTTCACCAGCTGGGTCGTCACGAAGGACAGCACTTGGAGCCGCTGCTCTTCCGTCAAAATACCTTCCCAGGGCGGCATGGCTGAGCCCGGCAACCCGTGTGTGACGGTCTCGAAGAGATCGTTCTGGCCCGGGATCGGTTTCTTGGCGTCGAATAATGGAAGTTCGCCGCTCGCCGTATGGCGGATCTTAAAGGTGCCTTGATTGAAGTTACGAGGGCGTGGCCAGAGTCGATCCGCACCGGGCCCGTCTCCCGCTCCATCCACACCGTGGCACCAGACACATTTCGTAAAATACACCCGCTTGCCGGCTTCAATCATTTCGGCAGAGGGTTCAGGCGCAAGATCCTCCTTTTTAAATCCCTCAGGGAGTCCGCCTTGAGCGAAGACGGGAACGCCGGCACCGCCGGCCATCAGGATGATTCCGAAGGCAGTTACGGCGATTACACCGGCCTTCCGAGTTACACTGTTCATGATATTCACCCTCATCTCGTCGATCCAGGTTGGCAATAGATTATGGTGGCTGCTTAATCCCAGGTACGGGGATAGTAGCCTGTATGCCAGTATTCGAACAGAATCACTTTCCAGATCTCATCCACCGTCAGGTGCTGCTCCCAGGGCGGCATCACAGAGGCCCAGGGGAAGCCTTCGTTCGGTAACCCGATCCCGCCCTTGGACACACGCCAGAAAATAAACGTTTCCTGTAACTGGGCGATCGTGCCTGGGTCAGTGAAGTTAGCCGGAATCGGATTAAATGCAAATGCATGCAATCCGCGGCCGTTGAGATTGTCGCCATGGCAGAAGTGGCAGTTCTGGAAGAAAATTTCCCCACCTTCCCTGACATACTTCAAGTAGCCCTGGTTCTTGTCGTCCCACGGGTTGGCATTGGGCTTCATCAAACGGCCCATGCCCTGCTCCACGATGTTAGCGTTGGTAAATTCCTGATCGTACTTTCCTTCCGGATTCACGCGATAAGGATTCTGCGAAGTCTGCAGGACGTACGTTTTCCCATGCACCTTCGTGCTGGCCGGCGGCGCGGGGTGGACCGTCCGCAACTCGATGGGCTCCTCGGACTTCGGCATCATGGCATTGTAGGAGAACCCGCCGATGAGAATCGGGAGAATAACGAGATAGGCATAGCGCAGCAGCTTGTTCATGCCGGTCTGCGCGTCGAGCACGTTCATGATCGGCTGCTTGAACTTCTTCCAATCTTCTTCATTCGCCGAGAGCCACATAAAGACTGCAACGAGCGTCACGGTTCCATACATGGCACGAACGCTGAAAGGGATGGGGGGATAGACGCGGAACTTCAGATAGAGCAGGATGAACGCCCAGAAACCGATGCCTTGCCAAAAACGGGGCAGTGGCATGCCCACGGAACTCAGCATGTAACTTAATCCGGCAAAGCCGGCGACATAACATGCCATCTCGAGCAGCATTTGCATCGGCATATAGCCTTCGACTAAACGCACCGTATTAGAAGGGATGACATCGAAAATCATCCCAGCTAGCAGGAGAAGGCCAACAACTCCAACCAGCGCGCCGACTGACATCAATGCTTTCATCGCAAACTCCCTTGGCTCTGCAACAACATACGATGAGGACTAGGAAATTTTCGGCGGCGGCGCTCCCGCCTTCACCTGCGACAAGTAATCAACGATTTTCTTCAAGGCTCCCGCACTCAATTTCTGCCCGAACACCTTCGGCATCAGGTTGTCGGGAAATCCTTTGACGACATAGGTACTCGGCGAGACCACCGACTCCATGATGTACTCCGGAGTGCTATGCGCAGTCCCCTTGTATGCAGGATCCTTAATGCGGGTCGGCGCATTCGTCCCTTCTTCCAGCTTGGGACCTTGCGTGCCGACAGCGCCGGGGATTCCCGGAATGGTATGACACACCACGCACTGCGCCTTTGAAAAAATCTGATCGACCGGCTCAGACCCATCCGCCAGCAATGCGCTAGCGGCCCCGGCAGGCTTGTCTTCCTGCTGCTTGGGACGATCGGCCTCCGGTATGAACTTTTCGTACGACTTCACGATTTCTTCAAACGACGGCGCCTCGCGCCCTTCACGCACGTACAGCCACGTGTCCACCGCCGCTAACTCCGGAAGGCTCAGAGAGATCGGCGGCTTGTGGATCTTGGGCATCGGGCTTTCCCTGTCGTTCGTACCCTTCACACCATATCCGGTGACCACGTAGCAGCTCGGGCAAGAATGTGACTCAGCGATGTACTCCTGCCCCGTTTCAGCTGTTCCACAACCGGGGCATGCTTCTTTTTCCAAATATTCCCGCTTGGATGGATTGCCTTTGGAATACTTCGGATCTTCCAACCGCTCCTTGCCGGCTCGTTCCGGGAGACCCAGCAAGTTCGGCGCGCGCTCCCCGAGCATACCGGCGTGGAAGGCATGACAGAGCGGACATTGCCCCTTGCCGATGGCGCCCTGTTCTTTATTCTTTCCAAGTCCACCGAAAATGATCTTCTCGCCTTCGTCGGCCAGCTGCTGAGGCGTCATGGAACTGAAGTCCAGCTTTTCTTCTTTGGGGGGGAAGCCGCCTTCAACTTGCGGTAGCCAGTTCCCATATCCGGAGAGGAACGCGGCCACGAAGAACATAAACCCGCCGATCTTCAAGAGGGCGCCGAGATTGGTGAAGTACAGCGCCATGATGAAGGTTGTCGCGGTGATCATCGCAAGCGAGGCAGGCAGCAGGCGATTCTCGCCATAAAAATTGTTCTTGTAGTTTGCGATTGCGATAAACAGCAAGAACGTCGCGATGATGCCGATAAATGTCTTGAATGTCGCGCGCTTCTTTGCAGCAGGGTCGCTGATCGTCACCTGAAAATAAACCAATAGGGCCGCGAGGATGGCCATCGCCATCCAGCCCATCGAGATCGCTTCAGTAAACAGGTTACTCAAAGTTTTGACCTCCTGCGGCTACAGCGGGGGAGGATGAGGTTTGATCCGCCCCCGCTGAGCAAACGCTCAAAAAAGATGTCAATTAGTGGCTACCGGCCGGCTGCGGGACGCTGCCCGGCACTCCTGCCTTCACTTCAACCGGCGCCTTCTTCGCCGCCAAGCTACCGAGCCAAAAGACGAAGAGAATACTGATCCAGAAAAACAATACGTTGAACGATATCATATTGGCCGCAAACCCCACCGTATGGGTATAGGCCCAGGGCGAGTTGTCTCGCATGATCTCATTCACATGCCAGAACAGACGGACCGACGAGCGAATATAGCCCATCAATCCCATCATCCAGGTAAAGGCCGTCGCCAGCATGATCAGAGCGTATTGCGAGCGGGTAGAGATCTTGCCCCACTCGATCGCCCCCATCTGTTTCGCGCCCTTCATCATCACGCTGTTCAGGCCAAACATGAAGAATAGACAGGAGAGAGTCGTGGCAACCTGAGGCACCGAAAGTCCGACCCGGACGTTCGCGGGAATGTAATAGCCATAGATCGCGAGCCATATGATGTTGATATAGGCGCAGGCAAAGAATACACCCATGAAGATATTCCCGAATCTTGCCCAGGACACCGTCGAAACTTTATTGCCTCGCATGTACCACACAAAGCTCAGAACCGTGGTCGTGATAATCACGTTGATGCCGCCGTTCTTGGCGGACATGACCCCGTAATTACCCAGGACCGGATGTTGCTGACCTCCCATGGCCTTCAATTCTGCCGGAGTCATGACCATGGTATGAGGGGTAATGAAAACCAGGAAGCCGCAGGCGAGAAGAAAGACGAGATACTTGATGTACCGCTGATATTTTTCCGCCCCGCGCATCCGGCCCATCGCCTGCCACAAGTAGTAATTGGTGCTCAGGAACAAGATGCCGATCATGGTTGCCTGGATGATGAAGAGCCACGCAAGCAATCCGCCCATGAGGGTGATCCCCATCTGCTGACGATAGGCGTAGACCTCGCGCATCAGCCAATAGCCAGCGAACGGCAGCGGAATCAAGAATGACACGCCGAGCGCCATGGCAATATAGCCCATCCAATCATAATGGGCACGATCCTCCTCCGTCTTCGAGGCGAGGAACCTGTAGGCCGCATAGGCGGCGACGACGCCTCCGCCGAACGCCATGTTGCCGAGGATGCGATGGACGTTGAGCGGGTTCCACAATGCCGTGTGAATGACGTGCCAGATGTTTCCGAGATACCGGCCCTGTTCATCTACGCCGGCAGGCGACATCATGAATCCGATCCAGGAATTCGCCAGAAACATGAGCAGGGTGCCAATGACGTTTAGGATGACGGACATGCTCAGGTGAATCCACTTCAGAAACCCCTCCTTCATCTTGTCCCAGCCGTAATAATAGATGTAGAGGGTGCCGCTCTCCGCCACGAACATCAGCGCATAGATATGCATGACCGGACGGAAGATGCTGGAGAGATAGCCGAAGAATGCGGGATAGAGGGTCAAGAAGGTAAAGATCAAAATTCCGCCCAGGATGGCCGTCAACGAGTAGGCCGTGAGGCTGATCTTGATGAAGTCATACGCCAGCTGATCGTAGCGTTTTGCCAGGGCCTTGTCCTTGGTGACGACCCCCATGAACTCGATGATCATGCAGAAAATCGGCACGGCCAGCACGAAACTGCCATAGTAGAGGTGCTGCTGGTTCGCAAACCAGAGCAGGACGCGGCTTTCAAAGTTGTACCTCGGATAGTCCTTGGGCCCATCCGTGGTCTTTGGAGCGGGGGCGCCGGCGACAATGCCTTCCGTCTTGTAGTAGACGTCCCGTCCCTTTTCGACTTTCTCTCCCTCGGCCTTCTTCGCTCCGTCCGCAGCTGGAGCCTCTTCACCGGTAACCGGCGACGGCAGCGCCATCACGATCGGAAGCAGAAGGAGGCCGACCATCGCGCAGAGCGCCACGATGGAGAGCAGGCGCTTCCTGGTTACAGGGCCCATGAAATACCTCCTTGATTCATTACACTACAATATCCGCGGGAATTCCTGCAAGCTCGGCATCGACGGCACGACTACTGCCCCTACTTCCGGAACAGATACCAGTAGTCCAGCCCCTGCATGTCCATGAAATAATAATCCACTAGCGTAAAATATCCCACCGCGATAATGAGAGAGACGATCACCGCGACGACCGGATTGTTCAGCGCACTCATTGCTCTTCTCCCCTCTTCCTAGTTCGTACCTGCGCCCAATGGCGCAATCGGCTCCATCGACCGGCTCACCGGAAGCTCAGCAGGGACACTGAATGCCTGCGAACCAATAGAAAAACCACAACCCCATGGCGCACGTGATGTAGAAAATCATCTTGCCAACTTTTACCTTGAGCTCACTGTCCGGGGTAGCCGAGGCCATCGTCGCTCCTTATGCGTGATCAAAAATGGTGTGCGGACAATCAGATGGCGCTGTCCCTTGACAGGCCAATTGCCCTGTGTTATTCAACTTTCGGAAGTTTCGCCGTTGCTTGCGATTTTCAGGGAAAATCATGACGAAGAACTCAAAAGCGCTCGACATTATAGTTTTGGCCGGTATGGTTGTCAATATCATTTTGGCCGTGTTTTTGATCCTCTACTACTTTGATTTTCTGTAGATTCTTCAGATTTTCTTTCCTTGTTCCGCACCCCGAGAATCGTTCGAAATCGCGCAGCGAAACCCGATTGTCTCGTCGCGGAAGTCCGGCATCATCTTGCTGCGGCTGGTGATTCGAATGTCGCCTCCGGTGGTTGTATAACCCCCCCCGCGAAGTACTCGATAAGTGCCCTGCTCGGGACTCGGCGGATTCCGTTCCGGCGAGTCCTTGTAGTACGTTTCCTGGTACCAGTCAGCCACCCATTCGATGACATTGCCCGCCCCGTCCATCACTCCGTACGGGCTCTTGTCGTTCTGGAAGCTCCCCACGGACGCGGAGACCTCGTACCCATCCTTCACCCTGGCCCAGTTCGCGCCATTGGCCTGCTCGTTATTCCCCCAGGGCCAGAGTCTCCCATCGCTGCCCCGCATCGCCTTTTCCCACTCCGCCTCGGTCGGGAGCCGCTTCCCCTTCCAGCCGCAATACTCCGTCGCGTCATCCCACGACACGTACACGACCGGCTGATTCGTTCCCCGCATCCTGCCACCACTCTTGGCGTAGCGTGAAGGGAGCCCGGGCTTACGATGGCCGGTGGCCAGGACAAATTGCTGATATTGATGATTCGTGACTTCATAGCGATCAATGGAAAACGTGTCCAGGAAGATGGTTCGCTGCGGCTGCTCATCGAACCCTCCATTGACCGTTCCCCGAACAAACGTCCCGGCCGGAATCGTCACCATGACTTCCCGAACCGGTGCTTCCTGCGGCACAGCGCCCGGCTCAGCCACAGCGGTCGGTCCGGCCACCGGCTCCTCGAACGGCGTCAGTGTCGTCCCTCTCAAAATACCCGCGATGGGAAGGGCGGCAAAGGCCAGAACGGCGAGCAGAAATGCAACTTTGAACTTGGTTTCGAGCATACCGGTCTAGGAATCGGGAGAACCGCCTCCTTGTTCCAGATCGCCTGCGCAGCGAATGCCGATCGTCACGTCTGTCCGCCAATGCTTGGCTGCAAAGCGCTTAGACAGCCTCGCATTGTGCTCCGTCTCCCGCCACGAGCCCCCCCGCACCACCTTCAGATCGGCGTTGTCCGGTCCATTCGGATCACGAAACGGAGATTTCTTATAGTAATGCTCGTCGTAGGAGTCCGCCACCCACTCGGCCACATTGCCGGTCATGTCGTACAGTCCATAGGGGCTCCGCCCCACATCGAACGACCCGGGAGGCGAGAGGTACCGATACCCATCCTCGCTGCCGTCGACATTGGCGACGCTGGTGAGAAACTTGTCTCCCCAGGGGTATTTCCTCTTGCCCTCGCCTCGCCCCGCCTTTTCCCACTCGGCTTCCGTCGGCAGACGTTTGCCGGCCCACTTGCAGTAGGCTGCCGCTTCATCCCACGACACACTCATCGCAGCGAATTCCGGTTTGAGAATCTTGGACTGGTCGTCGTCGAACACCTCGATCCTCGGCGCAGGACGTTTGGTCATTCTGGCGAACCGCATGTACTCGTCCTGCGTTACTTCTTTGCGGTCGAGAAAGAATCCCTTCAAATACACTTGATGTTCTGGCGCCTCGTCGGGATCGCCGTCGTTACTCCCCATCGTAAAGGGGCCCTCAGGAATCTGTACCATTTCACGCCCTTCATCGCCCATCCGTGTCTTGTACATCGAGTAGTCCTGGGCCGGCGCGTTGCTTACCGTCGGCCGTGCCTCGGACTTGATGGACATGGCGACTTGTTTCATTTGTTTGGCTTTGTAGGACTCATAGACCAGCATCCCGATCATGAGAAAGAACGACGCGAATACAAAAATGATCGACCCGACGAGCACACTCTTATTTTCCACACCAGCCTCTATTGACGTTGACGATTGTGTCGATTATGACGCCGGCGTCTCGGCCTCTTCGGACGCCGCCTTCCTGGCCGCCCGCGCATCCAACAGCATCGAAATCTGGACGCCCAGGAATCCTCCCATCGCAGCCCCAGCTCCCGCCCCGACCCAGACGCCGTCGATGCCGGCCACTCCCCATGCCAGCGCACCGCACAGCACGGTGCCGACCAGGATGCTGATCAGAAATCGACGGCCGCCCAGGAAGCCGATGACGCAACCGAGCAAGAATCCCACCGCGATGGCCACTGGCATCAGCCCGCCGCCCATGATGAGCCCGATCAGGGTCCCCACCGTCCCCATGACCACCGCTCCGAACGCGATATCGAACACATTCTGATCCGACAGCGAACCGGCCTTCGTCGCATTCATGTCGTGCCTGCTCCTACTTGGCTGCGACCGCGATCATCGGACCGAAATCGATTTCGACCCCGGGTCCGGCAATGATGGAAATTCCCCAGGCTTTCGGTGCCGGTTCATGCTGGTGAAGCCGCTTGAAGTCCTCGTAGACGTTCACCCGTTCCTCAAACCACTGCCCGACCACTTTGGTTTCGCTCTGGACCACGATCTCGGAGCCGCTGAACATGCCGCCTTCGGTCAAGGTGCCTTCGGGCTTCGATGCGCTCCAGACATATTTCGTAAAGACAGGGATGAACATGAGGTCCGTGTCGAGCGACGCATAGATCGCGGCCAGCGGCTCGGTTCCGGTCGCGGCCTTGTTCAGGCGCCACCGCCAGGTCAGAATGGGGTAGGTCCTGGGGTCCCAGTCGATTTTCTTCTTCTTGATCCGCTGACCCGCATCCTTCGCCGACAGAAAATTCGCGCCGTTCTCCGACTGCACTTTATACGCATCGCGCCCTTTGGATTGGCTCCGCTGATTTTCATGATCCCAATAGGAGGGAAATCCGTCGGCTTCTTTTGCGTGGAAATCTTCCAATACCAGAGTCTTCTCCTGCGCGGCCGCAGCGCCCTGCCATGCAGTGAGGCACACCAGTACGCCGAAGGCTGCGACGACACGAACCGGCCCGCTGCGCATCATATCCAAAACTCCTTTTTCATGTTTCCCGTGAAGGAACTGGCGCGAGCAACGGTGCGTCCTCGTCGCGCAATTCCTCGCCCATCACCGGCTGCTGTCCGCGCTGACACATCCAGAACAGCGTGAGCACAGCCCCCCAGAAGACCAGCATGTTCAAAGTGACCATCTTCGCCGCGAACTGAAGATCCGGCGTGAAGGCCCAGGGCGAGACATCGGCCATCAGTTCGCTCACATGCCAGGACAAACGGCCGGAGGATCGGATATACCCCATCAACCCCATCACCCAACTGAAGGCCGTCGCCAACCCGAACAGTCCGACCATGCCGCGAACCGGAATTTTCCCCCACTGGATGGGCCCATGCACGATCGACCCTTTGAGCATGGCGCGATTGATCAGGACACCGGCCACGATCACCGTCAATGTCGTGAAGGCCTGCGGCGAAGAGAGACCGACGCGAATCTTTGCCGGCAGGTAGAACCCGTAAATGGAGAGCCAGACGACGTTAAGCATGCCGACCAGGTACAGCACCGTGATGAGGGCGTTGCCGGTGGTGATCCATGACACCGTCATGGTCCGATTCGCCCGACGATAGCAGAGAAAGCTGAGCGCGGTGAAGAGAATCATGACGTTGATAGCGCCGTTCTTGGCCGACATCACGCCGTAGTTGCCGATCACCGGATGCTGGGCGCCCCCCATCGCTTTCACCTCGCTCGCCGACATCAGGAGGGTATGCGGCGTCAGCCAGATGAACAGCGCCAAGCTCAAGCCGCCGAGCACGAACTGATAGTACGGCTGGTAGCGCACTCCTCCCTTCAGCCGCCCCATGCTTTGCCAGATGTAGTAGTTTACCCCAAGGAACAACGCGCCGATCAGCAACGCCTGGACGACAAACAGCCAGGTGAGCAAACCGCCCATCATCGTCACGCCCATGCTCTGACGGAACACGAAGACCGACCGCATCAGCCAGTATCCGGCGATCGGCATCGGCAGGAGCGCACAGACCGTGACAAACAGGAAGATGTATCCCACCCAGTCGAAATAGGCGCGTTCTTCGTGAGTCTTACTGGTGAAAAAGCGATAACAGGCATAGGCCAGCACGACCGCCCCCCCGGACATGATGTCCGCAAGGAATCGATGGACATTGAGCGGATTCCAGAGTGCGGAGTGCAACAGGTGCCACGCGTTTCCCAGGAACCGCCCCTGCGCATCCACGCCGGCCGGAGACATCATGAAGGCGGCCCAGGCGTTCGCCAGCATCAGCAGGGCCGTTCCAAATACGTTCGTCGCAATCCCGATCGCCGCGTGGATCCACTTCATGCCGCGCTCGGCCATCCGGTTCCAGCTGTAATAGTAAACGACGAGCAGCAGCGATTCTCCGACGAACACGACGGCGTACGCCGGCATGAACGCCTTAAACGTCCCCCCCATATACTTCATGAATGTGGGGTAGAGGGTCACGAACATGACCAGCATCAGGCTGCCGATGACGGCGGTCACCGACAGCGCGAGGAGCGCGACCTTCGCCAGGTCCCTTGCGAGACCGTCGTAACGCAGCGACAGGGCCGGTTTAGTGGTCATCAACCCGAGAAATTCGAGCAGCGCGCAGAACAGCGGCAACGCCAGGACGAATCCGCCGAAATAGGTATGCTGCTGCGTGACAAACCATACCAGCAAACGGCTATCGAAGGACCCGATCCGTGAATACACCGTTTCGTGAGGAGCCGGAGCCGCCGGCCCCTGCGGAACGCCCTCCGTTCCGAAGTAGACATCCCTCGACTCCTCGGCAAAGGAGAGTGCCGGCAAACTCCAGGCCCCGCAGAGCGCGGTGGCCAGGAGCGCGACGCACAACGCGGTGCCGATCGTGATACGTATCATCCAGAAACCACGGTCCCTAACCCTACCGCTTCGATCCCGTCTTGCCCAACGCCAGCTCACCGGCGGCCCCGTCAGTCGCGCCGGCTGTTTTCCCAAGAATGCCCATGACAAAGGGACAGCGCAACAAGTCCTCCGACAACTGCGGCGCCTGTTCATCCTCCACCTGACGGCGGTGGCCCAGATAGTACCCGTACAGCGCCATCATCGCGGCGACCAGCGCGCCCGCCACAAAGGCCGGACCTGTCGCGATCGTCGGCTGCCTTCCAACGAACAACAGCACTCCCATCGCAACCAGATAGTAGGTGGAGGCAAAGGTCATCCCGGGCCACCACCAATACTTCAGCAACTCTGCCGGCGCCGTCCGCCGAAGCGTCTCAATCCATGAGACGGAGGGATGCAAGCCGTCGAAATAGGCGCAGAGTGCAAGGCCGCCGCCGAGAATAGTCACACCCAGCAATTGGACCAGCGCAGCCGCCTGCCCGTCTGCCATCGCCAGCCCTCCCAACGTGGCGACCCCGCCGGCGGCCAGCCCCGACCCCACCCATGGCCCCAACTGCGCAGCTCGACTCTGCAACAACGCGCGCAATGGCCCACCATCAGGGAAAGTAAGAAACGGACGCCCCAGCACCGAGAGCTTTCGCACATGCCCGATCTCAAACGCGTCACGAGCCACGGTCGTGCAGGAGATGATGAACGCCATCATCGCCGGGCCATCAGGGTGCTGAAGGTAGTCGTAATCCATGAGCCACAGCAGAGTGAGCACCAGGAGCGACAGTTGGATGCCGTACACCACGCCGATCCAGCCGGCCAGCCAGCTGAGGAGGCGG
>Ga0233425_10000313_pt1 | contig 126995 bp, 135 predicted proteins | sample Watercolumn_Towu_2_FD_181712 | JGI IMG/M metagenome (GOLD analysis project Ga0233425, IMG submission 181712) | Freshwater microbial communities from Lake Towuti, South Sulawesi, Indonesia - Watercolumn_Towuti2014_140_MG | ecosystem: Environmental > Aquatic > Freshwater > Lake | place...
GCCGCGCGTGCCGTCGGGCGGCGGCCCGCGCCTAGGCGGCGCCGGCCTGATCGGCGGCGTGCTGCTCGCGGCGTGGCTGGCGAGCGGGTTCTACATCGTAGTGGAAGGCCAGCGCGGCGTCGTGCTCACCTTCGGCAAGTTCACCGAGGAGACCCGCTCCGGCCTGCGCTGGAGGATGCCCTGGCCGATCCAGTCGCACGAGATCGTGAATCTCGCACAGGTGCGCTCCGTCGAGGTTGGCTATCGAAACACCATCAAGACCAAGGTGCCGAAGGAGGCGCAGATGCTGACCGACGACGAGAACATCGTCGACGTGCAGATCGCGGTGCAGTACCTAGTGAAGGATGCAAAGGCCTACCTGTTCAATAACCGGCGCCCGGAAGACAGCGTGTTGCAAGCGGCCGAAACCGCGCTGCGCGAAGTGGTGGGAAAGAGCAGGATGGATTTTGTACTTAACCAGGGACAGAAGATCGCCGACGACTCGGCGCCCCTGATGCAGACAATCCTCGACCGCTACGGCACGGGGATCCAGATCAGCAAGGTCAACATGCAAAACGCGCAGCCACCGGAGCCGGTACAGAGCGCGTTTGCCGACGTGCAGAAGGCGGGCCAGGACCGTGAGCGCCTGAAGAACGAAGGCGAGGCGTACGCCAACGAGGTGATCCCGAAGGCGCGCGGCACGGCCTCGCGTCTGACGCAGGAAGCTGAAGGATACAAGCAGCGCGTGATCGCGGCGGCGGAGGGCGATGCCTCGCGCTTCAAGCAGTTGCTGGCCGAATACTCGAAGGCGCCAGCGGTGACGCGCGAGCGCCTCTATATCGAGACCATGCAGCAGATTCTCACCACCACGTCGAAGGTGATGCTCGACTACAAGGGCAGCGGCAACCTGCTCTACCTGCCGCTTGACAAGCTGATGCAGCAAGCCGGCGCGGTGGCGGCCGAGACCGCGCGCGTGCCTCAGCCGGAGGCGCCGGCGCCGGCGCCGGAGGCGAACCCGCGCTCGCGCGACCGCGAGCTCATGAGGGAGCGCGGCAGGGGAGAAAGACCATGAGAGCGCTGGGTCCCATCGTCGCCGGGATCGTCGCGCTGGTGCTGCTCGCCAACTCGGCGCTGTTTACCGTCGATCAGCGCCAGAACGCGATCGTGTTCCAGCTCGGCGAGATCCGCGAGGTCGTCACCAAGCCAGGCCTGCATTTCAAGTGGCCGTTGATCCAGAACGTGCGGTACTTCGACACGCGCATTCTGACCCTGGACGACCCGGATCCGCAGTCCTTTATCACCTCCGAGAACAAGCCGGTGCTGGTGGATGCCTTCGTAAAGTGGCGCATCTCCGACCCGCGCGAATTCTATATCGCGGTCGGCGATGAGCGCGGCGCCGGCAGCCGCATCAACCAGACCGTCAATGGCCTGCTGCGCGACGAGTTCGGCAAGCGCACTGTGCACGATGTGGTGTCCGGGGAGCGCGACGAAGTGATGAGCAAGGTGCGGGAACGCGTGGAGCAAGACGCGAAGAAGATCGGCGTCACGATCGTCGACGTTCGCCTGAAACGCGTCGACCTACCTGACACGGTGAGCTCGGACGTCTACCGTCGCATGGACTCCGAGCGCAAGCGCGCCGCGGCTGAGTTGCGTTCGACGGGCGGTGCCGAAGGTGAGAGGATCCGCGCCGACGCCGACCGGCAGCGCGAGATCATCGTCGCCGAGGCCTACCGCGACGCGCAGAAGGTGCGCGGCGAGGGCGACGCCAAGGCGGCCGCGATCTACGCTGCCGCGTTCCAGCAGAACCCCGAGTTCTATTCGTTCTACCGCTCGATGGAGGCGTACCGGACCAGCTTCCGCGGCCGCAACGACCTGCTGGTGCTCGAGCCGAACTCGGACTTCTTCCGCTATTTGCGCGACTCTGCCGGCCGGGCCGGCGGCAAGAAATGAGCGGGCATGGGCTCCACGCTCCTCATGGCGATCGCCCTCGTCCTGGTGATCGAGGGGCTGCTCCCCTTCCTCGCGCCCGGCGTCTGGCGCGAGACATTCCGGCGCATCCTGCTGCTTAGCGACGGCCAGATCCGCTTCTTCGGCCTGTCGTCGATGCTGGCCGGGCTGCTGCTCCTCTACGTGACCGCTGGCTGACCATGCGCTGGCTCCTCCCAGAGCACATCGAGGACATCCTCCCGGACGAGGCGATGCGCATCGAGGTTCTGCGCCGCCGGATTCTGGATCTGTTCTTCAAGAAACGATTCGAGCTGGTCATGCCCCCGCTCGTCGAATTCACCGACTCCCTGCTGACCGGCACGGGCTACGACCTCGACCTGCGCACCTTCAAGCTGGTCGACCAGATCTCCGGCCGCATGATGGGCGTGCGCGCCGACATTACGCCGCAGGTCGCGCGCATCGACGCGCATCTGCTGAACAGCCGCGGCCCTACGCGCCTGTGCTACTGCGGCAGCGTGCTGCACGCGCGGCCCGCGGGACCTGGCGCGACGCGCGAGCCGATCCAGATCGGCGCCGAGATCTACGGACACGCCGGCGTGGCGAGCGACCTGGAGATCCAGGCGCTGCTCTGCGAGGCGCTCAAGATCGCGGGCGCAAAGGGCGTGCGCATGGACGTCGGCCATGTCGCGGTGTTCCGCGCGCTGGTGCGCGCCGCGGGCGTCGACCACGAGCGCGAGGTCTCGCTGTTCGAAGCGCTGCAGCAGAAGGACGTGCCGACGCTGAAGTCGCTGACGCGCAAGCTCGACGCGAAGACCCGCGGCGCCGTTCTGCTGTTGCCCGAGCTTTATGGGGGTCAGGAAGTTCTTTCCCTGGCTGAAAGAAAACTTCCCGGGATAATGCCCGTCCAGACAGCTCTCGCTACGCTGCGTGCCCTCGCCAAGGCAGCACCCGTTCCGCTCAGCTTCGACCTCGCCGAGCTGCGCGGCTATCACTACCACTCGGGCGTGGTGTTCGACGCGTACTGCAACGGCGTCACCGGCGCCGTCGCGCGCGGCGGGCGCTACGACGAGGTGGGCAAGGCCTTCGGTCGCCCGCGTCCTGCCACGGGGTTTTCCATTGAATTGAGAAGTTTGGCGGGCACTTCGAAAAAAGTCCCTCGGGAAAAATCCCGCAAATGAAAACCGGGAGAAACGTCGTCGTCGTCGGCACGCAGTGGGGCGACGAGGGCAAGGGCAAGATCGTCGACTGGCTGACCGACCGCGCGCAGGGCGTGGTGCGCTTCCAGGGCGGCCACAACGCCGGCCACACGCTGGTGATCGGCCGCAAGAAGACGGTGCTGCACCTGATCCCGTCGGGGATCCTTCGCAGAGAGGTCGACTGCTTCATCGGCAACGGCGTGGTGCTCGCGCCCGATGCGCTGCTGGCCGAGATGGACGAGCTCGGGCAGGCGGGCGTGAAGAACGTGGTCGCGCGGCTGATCATCTCCGAGGCGTGCCCGCTGATTCTTGCGTATCACGTCGCGCTCGACCGCGCGCGCGAGGCGGCGAAGAAGATCGGCACCACCGGCCGCGGCATCGGCCCAGCCTACGAGGACAAGGTGGCGCGCCGCGCGCTGCGCCTGCAGGACCTGCTGCACCCCGAGCGCTTCGCGAAGAAGCTCGAGACGGTTCTCGAGTTTCACAACTTTGTCCTGCAGAATTTTTATAAACAGGAAAAAGTAGATTTCAGGAAAACACTGGACGAAACGCTAGCTCTGGCGCCGCGCCTGGTGCCGCTGATCGCCGACGTGCCGCGCGCGCTCTACCACGCCAACAAGGCGGGCAAGAACCTGCTGTTCGAGGGCGCGCAGGGCGCGCTGCTCGACATCGACCATGGCACCTATCCCTACGTCACCTCCTCCAATTGCGTGTCGGGCGCGGCGGCGGCGGGCGCCGGCATCGGGCCGATGCACCTGCACTATGTGCTCGGCATCACCAAGGCCTACAGCACGCGCGTCGGCGAGGGGCCGTTCCCGACCGAGCTGTCCGACGACGTCGGCGAGCGACTGCGCCAGCGCGGCCAGGAGTTCGGCGCGACCACCGGGCGGCCGCGCCGCACCGGCTGGTTCGACGCCGCGGCGCTCAAGCGCTCGGTGCAGCTGAACGGAGTCTCGGGCCTGTGCATCACCAAGCTGGACGTGCTCGACGGCGCCGAGACGCTCAAGATCTGCGTCGGCTACAACATCGACGGCCAGATGAGCGAGATCCTGCCAGTCGGCGCCGAGGAGCTGGAGCGCTGCGTGCCGGTGTATGAGGAGATGCCCGGCTGGCGGGAGAGCACGGTCGGCGTGAAGGCGCACGACAAGCTGCCCAGGGCCGCGCGCGACTACCTTGCGCGCGTGGGGAAGCTCTGCGGCGTGCCGATCGACCTGATTTCCACCGGCCCGGAGCGCGACGAGACGATCGTGCTGCACCACCCGTTCGAGGGGCGCTAGCGGTCAGCGTTGCAGGTCGGGATTAGACTGGTGCCGAGGAAGGGACTCGAACCCCCACAGTGTTGCCACCGCATGGACCTGAACCATGTGCGTCTACCAATTCCGCCACCTCGGCAGGGGACGCGAATTCTATTCGTTGAGTATTGAAGGTGTCAAAGAAAAAACCTGAAGAATTCAAGGCCGGACGCGCGCTCACCGACGGGCGCATCGAAGGCCATCCGGACGGGCACGGCTTCCTCGTCCCGGATGACGGCGCGCCGCCGATTTACCTCGCGGCCACCGAGATGCGCCAGGTCCTGCACGGCGATCGCGCCTCGGTGCGCGTCGTGCGCGCGGATGCGCGCGGCCGCCCCTCGGGCGAGATCGTCAAGGTTCTCGAGCGCGTGCAGCAACGCATTGTCGGCCGCCTGCACGCGCGGCGCGGCGTGCTCTTCCTCGCGCCCGAGGACCGGCGCATCACGCAGGACATCGTCGTGCCGCCCGCGAACGCGGCGCGCGCGAAGGCGGGGCAGGTGGTGACCGTCGAGCTGATCTCGCAGCCCTCGAAGCACGCACAGCCCGTCGGTCGCGTCGCCGAGGTGCTCGGCAACTTCGCCGACCCCGGCCTCGAGATCGAGATCGCGGTGCGCAAGTTCGGCCTGCCGTACGAGTTTTCGAAGCGCGCGCAGGCCCAGGCCCGTGCGATGCCCGACGAAGTGCGCGCCGACGACATGAAAGGCCGCCGCGACCTGCGCGCGCTGCCCTTTGTCACGATCGACGGCGAGACCGCGAGGGACTTCGACGATGCAGTGCACGCGGTGCGGGACGGCAAAGGCTACCGGCTGCGCGTCGCGATCGCCGATGTCAGCCATTACGTGCGCCATGGCGATGCGCTGGACCTGGATGCGCGCGAGCGCGGCACCTCGGTCTATTTCCCGCGCCGCGTCATCCCGATGCTGCCCGAGAAGCTCTCCAACGGCCTGTGCTCGCTCAACCCGGGCGTCGACCGACTCGCCATGGTCTGCGACATGGCGATCGACGTGCACGGCAAGGTGGCGCGCTACGAGTTCTACCCGGCGGTGTTCCGCTCCCACGCGCGGCTGACTTATACGAAGGTCTGGACTCTGCTTTCGAACGGGTCGGCAGGGTCCGAGCTGAAAACCCTCCATGAGGTCTACAAGATCCTCCTTCAGGAAAGAAACCGCCGCGGCGCGATCGATTTCGAGACGGTCGAGACGCGCACGGAGTTCGACGGGCGCGGCAAGATCGCTCGCATCGTCGCCGAGCCGCGCAACGACGCGCACCGCCTGATCGAGGAGTGCATGCTCGCGGCCAACGTCTGCGCGGGCGACTTCCTCGCCAGGCACCGCCACCCGGTGCTCTACCGCGTGCACGACGTGCCCGCGGCCGAGAAGGTGCTGGCCTTGCGCGAGTTTCTCTCAGAGCTCGGGCTGCAGCTGCAGGGCGGCGACAAGCCCAGGCCCGCGGACTACGCGCGCCTGCTCGAGCGCATCAAGGCGCGGCCGGATTTTGCGCTGCTGCAGACGATCCTCCTCCGATCGCTGAAGCAGGCGGTGTACACGCCGGAGAACGTCGGCCACTTCGGCCTCGCGTTTGATGCCTACGTGCACTTCACCTCGCCGATCCGGCGCTACCCGGACCTGCTCGTGCACCGGGCCATCAAGGCGGTGCTCGCGCGACAGAGGTATTCCGGCCTGAACTGGGAGGAGATGGGACGGCACTGCTCCGACACCGAGCGGCGCGCCGACGAGGCGAGCCGCGACGTCGAGAACTGGCTCAAGTGCTACTACATGCAGGACCACGTCGGCGGCACCTACTCCGGGCGCGTCACCGGCGTGACCGCGTTCGGCCTGTTCGTGACCCTGGACGACTATTTCGTCGACGGCCTGCTGCACATCTCGGAGCTCGGCCGCGACTACTTCCGCTTCGACGGCGCGCGCCACCAGCTGCTCGGCGAGCGCACCGGCAAGCGCTACCGGCTCGCCGACCGTATCAAGGTCAAGCTCGTGCGCGTCGACCTGGAATCGCGCAAGATCGACTTCGTGCCCGCATGAAGCGCGAGCGCGAACCCCGGGTCGTCTTCGGTTTCCACGCCGTCCTGGCGCGCCTGCGCTCGGACCCGAAGAGTGTTATCGAGATCTACCTGGACGAGGCGCGCACCGACGCGCGCGCACGGGATCTGGTTGCACTTGCGGACAGGGCCGGCGTCCGGCTGATGCGCGTCCCCGTCAAGCGGCTCGACGGGTTCGGCGACGGCCGGCATCAAGGCGTGGTGGCAAAGGTTCAGGTCCAGCTTTCCGGGGAAACGCTCGAGGAACTCCTTCAAAACATCCAGACCCCTCCGTTGCTTCTCGTTCTCGACGGCATCACCGATCCGCACAACCTCGGCGCGTGCCTGCGCGTCGCGAATGCGGCCGGTGCGCACGCGGTGATCGCGCCGAAGGACCGCGCCGCCGGCATCACGCCCGCGGTGTCGAAGGTCGCGAGCGGCGCGGCCGAATCGACGCCTTACCTGATGGTGACGAACCTTGCGCGTGCGCTGGAAGAGGTCAAGGAGAAGAACATCTGGGTGGTCGGGGCGGACGAGCGCGCCGAGAAGACCCTCTACGAGACCGATCTTCCCAATTCCATCGCGTGGGTGCTGGGCGCGGAAGGCGAGGGCATGCGCCGCCTTACGCGTGAGACCTGCGACATCCTCGTGCGCGTGCCGATGATGGGCTGGGTCGAGAGCCTGAACGTCTCGGTGGCGGCCGGAATCTGCCTGTTCGAGTCCCTGCGGCGCCGGTTGGCCAGGGCCTGATTTCTGCTGTAGAATCCGCGCCCTCCTTGCTCTACCGGCCTGACTGGAGAGCACACCCATAAGGAGAGGTGCAGCATGCGGCATTACGAGATCTGTTTCATCGTCCATCCTGACCAGAGCGAGCAGGTCCCCGCGATGGTCGAGCGCTACAAGGGCATCGTCGCCGCCCGCAAGGGCACGGTGCATCGCCTCGAAGACTGGGGCCGTCGGCAGCTCGCGTACCCCCTCGCCAAGGTCCACAAGGCGCACTACGTGCTCATGAACATCGAGTGCGACGGCGAGACGCTCGGGGAGCTCGAGCACTCGTTCCGCTTCAACGACGCGGTGCTGCGCCACCTCACGGTGCAGATGCCGAAGGCGGTCACCAATCCCTCTCCGATGATGAAGGAAGAGAAGTCGAAGTCGCTGATGGAGAGGGACCGGCCCGCGGAGCAACCGGCTGCGAAGCCGGCCGAAGCGGCGCCCGCGGCCTGAGCAACAAGGTCGAGATTTCAGGCGTGATCTCGCAGCTGAAAGCCCTGCGCTATACCCCGGCCGGCGTGCCCGTGGTCGAGTTCCGGCTGAAGCACGAGTCGGAGCGCATGGAGGCGGGCGCGAAGCGCAAGGTGAGCGCCGAGATCGACGCGATCGCCTTCGAGGCGCAGGCCCGGCTGGTGGCCGGCAGCGCGCTCGGGCGGCGGCTGAGGGCGGACGGATTCCTGTGCGCGAAGAGCAAGCGCTCGCAGAAGACGGTTCTGCACGTGACGAGCATCGAATTTTCGGAAGGGAACTAGGACATGGCATTCGGAAGAAAAGGCAAGGGCAAGGGCAAAGGCAAAGGCAAGGACAAAGGCAAGGACAAGAAGGACCGCGGGCAGCGGGCGCTGTTCCGCCGCCGCAAGTTCTGCCGCTTCACCGCCGAGAAGGTCGAGTGGATCGACTACAAGGACGTCGAGGTGCTTAAGGATTTCATCAACGAGAACGGCAAGATCATCCCGGCGCGCATCACCGGCACCTCCGCCGGCTACCAGCGCCAGCTCTCGGCGGCGATCAAGCGCGCGCGCTTCCTCGCGCTGATGCCGTACACCGACCTGCACTGAGCGAGGCGCAGACATGCAAGTCATCCTGATGGAGAAGGTGGCGAATCTGGGCAACCTCGGGGACGTCGTCAAGGTGAAGGACGGGTACGCGCGCAACTACCTGATCCCGCACGGCAAGGCGAAGCGCGCGACCGAGGAGAACCTGAAGGCGTTCGAGTCGCGCCGCGCCGAGCTCGAGAAGGCGCAAGCCGAGGCGCTCGCCAAGGCGCAGGAGCGCGGCGAGAAGCTGAACGGCCTGACGCTCCAGATCACGCAGAAGGCGGGCGTCGACGGGCGCCTGTTCGGCTCGGTGACCAACTACGACATCGTCGAGTCGCTCAAGGCCCAGGGCTTCGAGGTCGAGAAGAGCCAGGTCCGGATGCCGAATGGGGCGCTGAAGCAGGTCGGCGAGCACCACATCCAGATCGCGCTGCACACCGATGTGATCGTCACTGTCAACATCTCGGTGCTCGGCGAAACCTGATCGCGCAAGGCGAGTTGTGAACGCTCTGATCACAGCTTGTCCACACCTTATTCAGCCCCTTATTCCTTTACTTTTCCGCGTCGGCAGAGGATGCTTCGCCCGAAGCGTCCATGGCCAATCCACAACCGTTCGCCGCGCAGGGTCAGAGACGCGACCCTGATCCCCAGCTCCTCGCCCTAAAGGTCCCGCCGCACTCGATCGAGGCCGAGCAGTCCCTCCTCGGCGGGCTGCTGCTCGACAACCAGGCCTTCGACCGCATCGCCGACCTGGTCGGGCCGGAGGACTTCTACCGGGACGACCACCGGCGCATCTACCGGCATATCGCGAGGCTGATCGAGGCGAGCAAGCCCGCCGACGTGGTCACGGTCGGCGAGTCTATCGAGGCGAGCGAGGACAAGGACCGCACCGGCGGCCTCGCCTACCTCGGGGCGCTCGCCCAGAACACCCCGAGCGCGCTGAACATCCGGCGCTATGCCGAGCTGGTGCGCGAGCGCGCCGTGCAGCGGCGCCTGGCGCAGGTCGCCACCGAGATCGCCGAGTCGGCGCTCGGGCCCTCCGGCAAGGAGATCGGCCAGCTGCTGGACGAGGCCGAGTCGAAGATCCTCGAGATCCGTGAGAAGGGCCAGCGCGGGACGCAGGGCTACGAGGAGATCCAGCCGGTGCTCGCGCGCGTGTTCGAGCGCATCGACTATCTCTTCCACCAGGAGAACAAGTCCGACGTCACCGGCGTGCCCTCGGGATTCATCGACCTGGACGAGAAAACCGCGGGCCTGCAGCCGGGCGACCTGATCATCGTCGCCGGACGGCCCTCGATGGGCAAGACTGCGCTCGCGCTCAACATCGCCGAGCATGTCGCGGTCGACAACGGCCTGCCGGTCGGGATCTTCAGCATGGAGATGGGCGCCACGCAGCTGGCGATGCGCATGCTCGGCTCGATCGCGCGCGTCGACCAGCACAAGATGCGCACCGGGCGGCTCGCCGACGATGAGTGGGGGCGCCTCTCCTCGGCGATGGAGCGCCTGCACAACGCGCCGATCTTCATCGACGAGGCGGGCGCGCTGAACGCGCTCGAGCTGCGCGCCCGCGCGCGCCGCATGCGTCGCCAGGCCGGCAAGCTTGGGCTCGTCGTGGTCGACTACCTGCAGCTCATGTCGGCGACCAGGCCGGACGCCGAGAACCGCGCCACCGAGCTCTCCGAGATCTCGCGCTCGATGAAGGCGCTCGCCAAGGAGCTGGAAGTCCCGGTGGTCGCGCTCTCGCAGCTGAACCGCGCGGTCGAGACGCGCAACGAGAAGCGGCCGATGATGTCGGACCTGCGAGAGTCTGGCGCGATCGAGCAGGACGCCGACGTGATCCTCTTCATCTACCGCGACGAGGCCTACTATCCGGACAAGATCGAGTCGCGCGGCAAGGCCGAGGTGATCATCGGCAAGCAGCGCAACGGCCCGATCGGCAAGGTCGACCTGACCTTCCTCGCCGAATTTACCCGCTTCGAGAACCGGGCGCGCGAGGGCTTCTGACGATGGCAGAGCCGGCGATCGCCCAGAAAGGCCCATACGCGGTGGAGCTCGCGCCGGGCGACTACTGGTGGTGCCAGTGCGGCCGCTCCAAGAGCCAGCCGTTCTGCGACGGCTCGCACAAGGCCACCGAGTTCACGCCGCTGAAGTTCTCGATGAAGGAAGCGCAGAAGGTCTGGCTATGCGGCTGCAAGCGCAGCGGCGGGAAGCCGTTCTGCGACGGCTCCCACAAGAAGCTCCCCTAGCTACTTCTTGGTCGCTGTCCAGCGGCCTTCGCCGCCGGTCTCGGCCTTCCAGCTGCCTTCCATGCGCCCGCCGGCGAGCACGCGGCCGGTGAAATCGCGGCGCACGCCGGCCTGGTCGACGTAGGCGAAGCTGATCACGAAGCCGCGCAGGCGCGTGTCGCGCAGCCCGACCTGCATCGCGCCGTAGGCGACCGAGCCCTCGAGCTTCTGGAATTTCTGCTCGAGCGCGAGCTCGTGCTTGTCGCCGCCTGCGTCCAGGTTCCAGCTGCCCATCACGTTGGCGGGCACGATCCAGAAATAGGCGCGCCGGCCGTCCATGCTGGAGGTCTCATCCGGCTCCCAGTCCTCCATGGTGAAGGAGTGCGACACGACGCGCGTGCCGGGGCGCATCTGCAGGAGCTGCGGGCGCAGCTTCATGTTCAGCGCCGGCAGCAGGTACATCGTGATCACGGTCGCCTGCGTGAAGTCGCTCGCGAAGATGTCGCCCTGCACGATGCGCGCATGGGCGGAGACGCCCTGCTTCTCGACGTTCGCCTGCGCGTACTTCGCCATTTCCGGGTTGTACTCGATGCCGAGCGCGCGAGCGCCGAACTTCTTCGCCGCCGCGATCGCGATCTTGCCGTCGCCGGCGCCGAGGTCGATGACGTAATCGTCCTTGGTGACCTGCGCCATGCGCAGCATCCGGTCGACGACCTCGTCGGGCGTCGGCACCCAGATCACGTCCTTGCCGGCCTGGCCGACCTGCGGCTCGTATTTCTGCTGGGCGTGCACCGGAACGGCCAGCACGAAGCTCGCGATCAGGGGGAGGGCGAATCGAACCATGTCAAGAGATTCCGGTCGGAAAAAAAGGCCGGAAAGCTTAGCAGAAATCAGAGCGCTTCGGCGGCGTGGTCCGCCAGGCGAGACCGCTCGCCGCGCGCGAGCGTGATGTGGCCGGCGTGCGACCAGCCCTTCATGCGGTCGACCACGTACGAGAGGCCGGAGGAGCCCTCGGTGAGGTAGGGCGTGTCGATCTGCGCGATGTTGCCGAGGCAGACCACCTTGGTGCCCGGGCCGGCGCGCGTCACCAGCGTCTTGATCTGCTTCGGCGTCAGGTTCTGCGCCTCGTCGATGATCAGCCACCTGTTGATGAAGGTGCGGCCGCGCATGAAGTTGAGCGACTTGATCTTGATCCTGGAGCGCACCAGGTCGCGCGTGGCGGCGCGTCCCCACTCGCCGCCGGACTCGTCGGAGGCGTTCAGCACCTCGAGGTTGTCCTCGAGCGCGCCCATCCAGGGGTGCATCTTCTCTTCCTCGGTGCCGGGCAGGAAGCCGATGTCCTCGCCGAGCGGCACGGTGACGCGCGTGACGATGATCTCGTTGTAGCGCTTCTCGTCCAGCACCTGGGTGAGGCCGGCGGCGAGCGCGAGCAGCGTCTTGCCGGTGCCCGCCTGGCCAAGGAGGCTGACGAAGTCGATCGCCGGGTTCATCAACAGGTTGAGCGCGAAGTTCTGCTCGCGGTTGCGCGCGGTGATGCCCCACACCGAGTTCTTGGCGTGTGTGTAGTCGCGCAGCGTCTCAATCACCGCCGCGCGGTTGGCCTTCTCGCGCACCACGGCGTAGAGCGGCCGCTCGCCCGACTCGTCGTAGACGAACTCGTTCAGCTGCAGCTGGGGCACCAGCGGCCCGCGCAGGCGGTAGTAGGTGTGGCCTTCCTTCTTCCAGGACTCCATGTCCTTGCCGTGGCTGTCCCAGAAGTCCGCGGGCAGCTTGCGCACGCCGGTGTAGAGGAGGTCCGCGTCCTCGAGCACCTTGTCGTTGAAGTAGTCCTCGGCGGCGAGCCCGAGGGCGCGCGCCTTGATCCGCATGTTGATGTCCTTCGACACCAGGATTACCTCGCGCGCGGGCTCCTTCTTCGCGAGGTGGCGCACCACCTGCAGGATCCGGTTGTCGCCCTTGCCCGCGGCGAGCGTCACTGGCAGGTCGCCGTTGATCGCCTCGGTCTGCAGGAACAACCGGCCTTTTGCGTCCCGGGTGTCTTTCGTTTTCATGGGCAAGCCGCTCTGGATATCGGTCACGGCCCCTGAAACGATCTCGTCGAGGAACCGGCTCGCCTGGCGCGCGTTGCGCGCGACATCCGAGAGGCCCTTCTTGTTCATGTCGAGCTCTTCCAGCGTTCCCATCGGCAGGTAGACGTCGTGCTCCTCGAAGCGGAACAGGCTCGCCGGATCGTGCATCAGCACGTTGGTATCGAGCACGAACAGCTTCTTGACTTTGCGGGTGGGACGCGACTGCTTGGGCATTTCGGCGGGGGAAGGGGACTCTGCTAACTCGGCCTGCTCGACTTCATAGGGTTTCAACAAAACTCATGCCTCCTTCCAGTCGTCGAAGGGGAAGAATACCGGGATGGGAGTCTTAGCAAACCGTCTTAGCTATGCAGCGCAACGCGTTCATTGAACACGTTTTTTACTGCATCCGCAAGTCTGCCGCATGGGCCTGATCCTAAAGCCCTTTTTGCACCGTGAAGACTTCCTGCGCACCGGCGAGGCCGGGCAGGTCATGCGTCCCCAGGGAGCGCGGCGGGTGGCGCACCCTGGCGGCGAACTCATCCGAAAGGAGCAGCGGCACGCCGGTCTCCTTGGCTAGCGCCTGGATGCGCGCGGTGCGGTTCACGGCCGGGCCGACCACGTTGAAGGCGAGCCGGCCGGGCGAGCCGACGTTGGCGTGCGTGACCTCGCCGAGGTGGAGGCCCAGGCCGAACTCGATCGCCGGCAGGCCGGCGCGGCGCCGGCGGTGGTTGGCGACGCCGATGGCGTTGAAGGCGTCGATCGCCGCATCGAGCGCCGCCTCGCACACCGCGGTCTCGTCCCCGGGATGCTTGATCTCAAACACGATCAGCACCGCGTCGCCGATGAATTGCAGGATCTCGCCGCCGCGCGCCTGCGCCGCGGCGGCGCAGCTCTCGAAGTACTCGTTCAGCAGTTCGAGCAGCTGCGGTGCGGGCAGCAGCTCGGAGAGCCCGGTGAAGCCGCGCAGGTCCGAGTACCAGAACGCCGCGGCGATGCGGTCGCCGTCGCCGCGCTTCACCTGCCCGTTCATGATGCGCTCGCCGATGCGCGGCCCGACGAAGGCATCCAGCAACCCGAGCGTCATGCGCCGCGCGTGGATCGTCTCGACCAGCGGCGCGAGCAGGTTGGCGAGCGCCTCGAAGCGCTCGAGGTCGTCGTCGGTGAAGCCGCCGGCTTTCGCGGTGGCGACGGTGAAGAAATTCACCTCGCCCGAGCCGAGGTAGAGCGGCATCGCGTAGTAGTCGGTCATGCCCTCGTCGCGCAGCTCGTACATCAGAACCGGATCGCCTTCCTTGAGCGCGTCGAGGCGGCGGCGGTAGGGCCGCTGGTTTTCATAGACGTACTGAACGGAACTGCCGACGTAGGCATCGCTGTTCTGTGTGCCGTACCGGCCGGCGAACATGCCGGTGCCGTTGTTCTTCGACCAGTAGCAGCCCCAGGCGACGATTTGCGGATGGATGGTGCGGACCGTGAAGCCCATCCGGTCGATCGCCGCGCCCGCCGCGTTCAGGCGCGCCGCCAGCGTTTCCAGAAGCGCCTGCGGATTGGCGATGTGGCGTCCCTCGATCATGATCCAGGCGCCGACGGGCGCGAGCGACCAGCCCTCGTCGGGGCCAAGCAGGCCACGGCGGCTGAGTTCGCGCCGAGCGGGCCTGGGCTTGCTCAGATCGGCCATGTCAGGAGGAACACCTGGCGAGGAAGCGGCGCAATTCCGCCAGCACTTCCGCCGGTTTCTCTTCGGGCAGGAAGTGCCCGCAGTCGAGCGCGCGGCCGCGCACGTCGCGCGCCACTTCGCGCCAGTTGGCGAGGCAATCAAACATCCGGCCGACCGGCGAATGCCTCGCCCAGAGCGCGAGCACCGGCATCCTGAGCTTCGTCTTCAGGCTCCTGCGGTCGTGAACGAGGTCGATGCTCGCCGCCGCGCGATAGTCCTCGCAGCTGCCGTGGATGCCTCTTGCATCGAAGCAGCGCAGGTACTCGCGTTGCACCGCTTTCGGAAAGTGCTTCAGGCCGCCCGGCCCGCGGCCGATGCGCCCGAGCAGGTAGTCCTTGCGCATGCTGCCGATCATCCGTTCCGGCATCGGCTGCGCCTGGATCAGGAAAAACCAGTGGTAGAAGGCCCGCGCCAGTGCCATATCAGTGTTTTGGAAGACACGCAGTGTTGGCGAGATGTCGAGCACCGTGAGGCTCAGCACGCGCGCGCCGTGGTCGCGCGCCAGGCGATGCGACACGCGCCCGCCGCGGTCGTGCCCCACGAGATGGAATTTGCGATGGCCGAGCTTCGTCATGACTTCGGCCATGTCCCTCGCCATCGCGCGCTTGGAGTAGTTCGAATGATCGGGCTTGCCCTTCGGCTTCGAGGAGTCGCCGTAGCCGCGCAGGTCGGCGCACACCACGGTGTAGTCGCGCGCAAGCTGCGGCGCGACCTTGTGCCACATCACGTGCGTCTGCGGGTAACCGTGCAGCAACAGCACGGCCGGCCCTTTCCCTCCGGTCACGAGGTGGATTGTCGCTTCCCGGGCGCTAATTCTTTTCTTCTGAAAATTCCTGAACATCTATTTAAACAGTAAGGCTGCCGCGATGCGGCGGCCCTCGGTCATGAGAATGTTGTAGGTGCGGCACGCGGCCTGCAGGTCCATCGCCTCGATGCCGACGCGCTTCTCGGCAAGCGCGCGCGTGAGGCGCGGATGCGGAAAGCGCTGCTTCGAGCCGGTGCCGATGAGCAGGATCTCCAAGTCGAGTCCGGCAATCACCTCGAAGTCGCCGGCGGCGAGCGCATCGAAGCCCGCGGCCTGCCACGGCAGAACCTGCTCGGGCGTCACGATCACGCTGGATTCATGGCGCGCGCCGTTGACTAGCACGTAGCCCTCGCCGTACCCGGTAAAGCCGTTGCGCGCGGTGGGCGCGGTGGGCGCGGTGGCGTGAAGCTTCACCAGAGTATTCTAGCGGCTGAAGCCGACGCGGCAGCGGTGCTAGCGCGCCAGATTTCGCAATTCGGCGATTGCCCCGGCGCGCTCGTAGAAACCGCGCGGACAAGCGGTTTCGGCTGATTGCAGAAGCTCGCGCGCGGCGGTGACCTGTTTGTCGAGCAACAGCCACTGCGCGGTGAAATAGCGACCCTCGCACTCTTGCTCGCGGGTGACTTTGTCGTCCAAGGATTATGCTGCCGAAACCACATCTTCCGGCTTCAAATCACCAATAAGCAGGGCGATGATCGGGTAAGGCCAGCGGCGGCGCTTCATCTGCAGAGCTTGCGAGCCGAGGTCGGCCTTCAATTTTTGCACGTCCTCTCCGCTGCGCGCTTTCGCCAGAAATAGCCACAACATGACATAGGGGTGCGCAGGATTGAGGCGCAGAGCCTGCTCAAGGTCTGCCGTCGCTGACGGGTAGTCCCCCGCGAAGAAACGCGAATAGCCTCTCAGCCTTGTGGCCGAGAATTGGCGCTGGTTGGCTTCGATCACTGAGCTGAAATCCTTGACTGCGGCCGCAAACTCGCCCTTCAAAAGGTGCGCGACCCCTCGCGACCCCAAAGAGCTGTAGTCGCGCGGATTGCTCGATATCGAGCGACTGAAATCGCCGATCGCCAACTCGAAGTTGTCGATGCTCAGCCATAGCGCGCCTCGCGCGCTGTACCGGGTGGCCGCGTAATTCGGCATCAGCCTCACCCATTGCTCGAGATCCGCCTCGGCGCCTTCCTGGTCACCTTTCTGCAGGCGGGCCGCACTTCTGCCGAGGTATGCCATGGCATCCATGCCCGTCCGATCGTAGGTCTTCTGTCGTCGCTGCCTGGGTGCAAGGCCCGCGCTGGCGACTGCGGCGCTTTCCCGGGTCTCGGGAACGCCGCTCAGCGAGGCGACGTCCATTGTCGGCACCATTTCCAGCGTGCGGCCGAAATCGACGATCTCCCGGTCCAGATCACCCAAGGCAAGCCAGGTCGATCCGCGCAGCGCGACAGCTTCTGCAAACTTCGGATCGATGCGTAACGCTTCGTCAAGATCGGCGCGCGCCCCTTGATAGTCCTTTCTCGAGAGCTTTAGGCTCGCACGCGCCTTGAACGGATAGGCCTCGTCGCCATGGATGCGGATCGCTTCGTCTAGATCCTTCAGCGCGCGCCAAACTTCGTTCTTGCGCGACAGGGACACGGCCCGGTTGTAGTAGGCGTCGAAAAGCTCTTGTCCGGTGACTTTTCCGGATTCGATGACGCGGTCGCAATACTGGATCGCCACGTCCAGTCCCATGAACCCGGCATCCGCGCATCTGGCGATGTCGGCGTTGAACTGAGCTTGGACTTGAACGGCGACGAGCAGCGCCAAGCCGCAAAACGCGCGTGACACGCAGCGCATCGTTTTCCCCGATTGCGCAATATACGTCGCGCGAATTTGGCCAGCAAGAAATGGCGCCTTCTCCACCGCAAAGGAAGCCGATTACGAGGGTTTTCAGGGACTTATGGAATCGGGTTTAAAATGCCGCAATGCGAGAATTTTCCCGGATCAAGCGCCTGCCGCAGTACGTCTTCAACATCACCAACGAGTTGAAGATGGCGGCGCGCCGCCGCGGCGAGGACGTGATCGACCTGTCGATGGGCAACCCGGACGGGCCGACGCCCAAGCACATCGTCGACAAGCTGGTCGAGGCGAGCGCGCGGCCGGATACGCACGGCTACTCGGTCTCGAAGGGCATTCCCAGGCTGCGCAAGGCCATCTGCGAGTGGTACCGGCGCCGCTACGGCGTCGAGCTCGACGTGGACGCCGAGGCGATCGTCACCATCGGCTCGAAGGAGGGCCTCGCGCACCTGATGCTGGCGACGCTCGAGCGCGGCGACACGGTGCTCGTGCCCAATCCGTCGTACCCGATCCACATCTACGGTGCGATCATCGCGGGCGCCGACATCCGCTCGGTGCGCATGACGCCGGGCGTGGATTTCTTCGCCGAGCTCGAGCGCGCCATCAGCGAGCTGATCCCCAAGCCGAAGATGATCATCCTCGGCTTTCCTTCGAATCCAACGGCGCAATGCGTTGACCTGGATTTCTTTCAGAGAATAATTTCCCTGGCAAAACTGCACGATATTCTCGTCGTGCACGACCTCGCCTACGCCGACATCACCTTCGATGGCTGGAAGGCCCCCTCGATCATGCAGGTGCCCGGCGCGCGCGACGTCGCGGTCGAGTTCTTCACCATGTCGAAGAGCTACAACATGGCCGGCTGGCGCATCGGCTTCATGGTCGGCAACCGCGACCTGGTGCACGCGCTGGCGCGCATCAAGAGCTACCACGACTACGGCAGCTTCACGCCGATCCAGGTCGCTTCGATCGTGGCGCTGGAAGGTCCACAGGATTGCGTCGAAGAAATTCGCAAGCAATACGAGAAAAGGCGCGATGTCATGGTGCGCGGGCTGCACGATATCGGCTGGATGGTGGAGAACCCGAGGGCGTCCATGTACATCTGGGCGAAGATCCCGTCGTTCTACGCCAAGATGGGCTCGATCGAGTTCACCAAGCACCTGCTCGAGGAGGCGAAGATCGCGGTGGCGCCGGGCGTCGGCTTCGGCGAGTACGGCGACGACCATGTGCGCATCGCGCTGATCGAGAACGAGCACCGCCTGCGCCAGGCCGTGCGCGGGATTCGCGACATGTTCCGCAAGGACGGACTCCTGAAAGGCGCAGCTTGATCAAGCCTGCTCCCGCGACCCTGGAGGGCAACGGGGTCCGGCTGGAACCACTTTCTGAATCGCACGAAAAAGGGCTCGACGCCGCGGCCGCCGACGGCAAGCTGTGGGAGCTCTTCTTCACGTCGGTTCCGGCGCCGGGCGAGACGCGCGCCTACATCGACACCGCGCTGAAAGGCCAGCAGGAAGGCCACATGCTCCCCTGGGCGGTGTGCGACCTGAAATCCGGCGAGATCGTCGGCTGCACGCGCTACCACGACATCATCGCCCCGGCCGACCGAGTCGAGATCGGCTACACCTGGTACGCGCAGCGCTGCCAGAGGACGCACATCAATACCGCGTGCAAGCTGATGCTGTTCACGCATGGATTCGAGAAGGTGGGCTGCAAAGTCATCGGGCTTCGCACCGACAACTTCAATTTCCGCTCGCAGCGCGCCATCGAGGCGCTCGGCGTGAAGAAGGACGGCGCGATCCGCCACCACTGGCCGCGCCGCGACGGCACTATCCGCGACACGGTCATGTACAGCCTGCTCGCGACCGAATGGCCGGACGTGAAGCGCCACCTCGAGCTGCGCCTGAAGCGCCATGCGGCCGCGCATTGAACCGATCAACGTAGGCCTGCTCGGCATCGGCACGGTCGGGAGCGGCGTCTGGGACGTGCTCCACCGCAACTCCGACGAGATCCAGCGCCGCGCCGGGCGGGCGATCCGCATCGCGAAGGTTGCGGACAAGGATGTGAAAAGAGCCTCTTCGATCGTGAAGAAAAAGGCTCTCGTCATCCCTGACGGGTTTTCCCTTGTAAAAGACAAGAGCATCGATATCGTCATCGAGCTGATCGGCGGCACCACGGTCGCGAAGGAGCTGGTGCTCGAGGCGATCCGCAACGGCAAGCACGTGGTGACCGCCAACAAGGCGCTGCTCGCGACGCATGGCAACGAGATCTTCGCTGCCGCGCAGAAGAAGGACGTAATGGTGGCGTTCGAAGCCTCGGTCGGCGGCGGCATCCCGATCATCAAGGCGCTGCGCGAGGGCCTGGCCGCGAACCGCATCGAGTGGATCGCCGGCATCATCAACGGCACCTCCAACTTCATCCTATCGGAGATGCGCGACATGGGCCTCGCTTTCGGCACCGTGCTCAAGGACGCGCAGAAGAAGGGCTACGCCGAGACCGATCCCACCTTCGACATCGAGGGCGTGGACGCCGCGCACAAGCTGACGATCCTTTCCGCGCTTGCCTTCGGCATCCCGATGCAGTTCGCGAAGTGCTTCAAGGAAGGCATTTCGAAGCTCACGCAGATGGACATCCGCTACGCAGAGCAATTGGGTTATCGAATCAAGTTGTTAGGGGTTACCAGACGGACAAATAAAGGAATAGAGCTTCGTGTTCACCCGACGCTGATTCCGGCGCGCCGGCTGATCGCCAACGTTGAGGGCGTGATGAACGCGATCCTCGTCAAGGGCGACGCGGTCGGCCCGACGCTGTACTACGGCGCCGGCGCGGGCAGCCAGCCGACGGCGAGCGCGGTGGTCGCGGACCTGGTCGACATGACGCGGCTCATCACCGCCGACCCGGAGCACCGCGTGCCGCACCTCGCGTTCCAGCCCGACCAGCTCTCGGACACGCCGATCCTGCCGATCAAGGCGATCGAGACCTCGTACTACCTGCGCATGCGCGTCAAGGACCGGCCGGGCGTGCTCGCCGACATCACCCGCATCCTCGCCGACTCGCGGATCTCGATCGACGCCATGGTGCAGAAGGAGCCCGGCGAGGGCGAGAAGCAGGTCGACATCGTCATGCTCACGCACCGCGCGCTCGAGAAGAACGTCGACGCCGCGATGGCGCGCATCGAGAAGCTGCCCACCACGGTCGGCAGGATCACCCGCATCCGGCTAGAAGAGTTGCTGTAATGAAGTACGTCTCGACGCGTGGCGAGGCGCCGGCGCGGCGCTTCACCGAGATCCTTCTCGAAGGCCTCGCCGCCGACGGTGGGCTCTATGTGCCTGAGGTCTTTCCCTCGGTTTCGCTTTCCACTTTGAGAGGGAAAAGCTACCCTGAGCTCGCCCATGCGCTGCTCTCGCTGTTCATGGACGACGTTTCCAGGCTTGAAAAGCTGGTCAGAAAAACGTACACGAAAGCGATCTTCGGCAGCGACGACGTCACTCCGCTCAGAACGCTCGAGCCCGGGCTGTACCTGCTCGGGCTCTCGAACGGCCCGACGCTCGCGTTCAAGGATGTGGCCTTGCAGCTTCTGGGCAACCTGTTCGAGGAAATCCTCGGAAAGAAGAACGAAAGCCTCAACGTTCTTGGCGCGACTTCGGGAGACACGGGCTCGGCGGCGGAATACGCCCTGCGCGGCAAGAAGAACGTAAACGTCTTCATGCTCTCGCCGCACGGCCGCATGAGCGCGTTCCAGAGCGCGCAGATGTACGCGCTGCAGGACAGCAACATCCACAACCTCGCCGTGAAAGGCGTGTTCGACGATTGCCAGACCGTGGTGAAGCAGGTGAACGCCGATGCCGCGTTCAAGGAGCGCTTCCGCCTCGGCGCGGTCAACTCGATCAACTGGGCGCGCGTGGCGGCGCAGGTGGTTTACTACTTCAAGGGGTTTTTTGCTGCCACGTCCTCAGACTCACAATCTGTTTCCTTCGCGGTTCCTTCCGGCAACTTCGGGAATATCTACGCCGGCTACGTAGCCCGCCGCATGGGCCTGCCGATCCGCAAGCTCGTGCTCGCCACCAACGAGAACGACGTGCTGGACGAGTTCTTCCGCACCGGCCGCTACCGGCCGCGCAAGGACGTGAGCGCGACCTCGAGCCCTTCGATGGATATCTCCCGGGCTTCGAATTTCGAGAGATATATTTTTGACTTGCTGGGTCGAGACTCGGTTGCTCTCCGTCAGCATTTCGAAAATAATGCCTTTGAAATAACAAAAGAAAGGCAGGGATTCGTCTCCGGCAAGAGCACCCACGCCGACCGCGTGGCGACGATCCGCGAGGTGAGAAAGAAGTATGGCGTCACGATCGACCCGCACACCGCCGACGGCGTGAAGGTCGGGCAGGCGCACCGCGAGGCGGGCGTGCCGATGATCTGCCTGGAGACTGCGCTGCCAGCGAAGTTCGCAGAGACGATCAGGGAGGCGCTCGGCCGCGACCCGGAGCGGCCGGCGGCATTCAAGGGACTGGAGGAGCGTGCGCAGCGCTTCGAGCTGGTCGAGCCGGACGCGGCCGCGGTCAAGCGCTACATCGAGGCGCACGCGTGACCCTCAAGGCGCTCGCCGTGCTCACCGGCGGCGGCGATGCGCCGGGCATGAACGCGGCAGTGCGCACGGTGACGCGCACCGCGCTCGGGCGCGGCGTGCGCGTCCTCGGCGTGCAGCGCGCCTACGAGGGCATGGCCGCAGGCAACATCCGCGAGCTCGGCGCGCGCGATGTCGGCGGCATCCTCCAGCGCGGCGGCACCGTGCTGCAGACGGTGCGCTTCCCGGCCTTCGCAAAGCTCGAGGTCAGGCAGGCGGCGCTTGAGAAGCTGAAGTCGGCGGGCGCCGAGACGCTCGTCGCGATCGGCGGCGACGGCACCATGCGCGGCGCGCTCGCGCTGCATCGCATGGGGCTGCCGGTCGTCGGCATCCCGGCCTCGGTCGACAACGACGTCTACGGCACCGACATCTCGATCGGGGTGGACACGGCGCTGAACACGATCATCGAGGCGATCGACAAGCTGCGCGACACCGAGACCTCGCACCGGCGCGGCTTCATTGTGGAGACCATGGGCCGCAACTGCGGCCATCTCGCGCTCATGTCCGGCATCATCAGCGGCGCCGAGGTGACGCTGATCCCGGAGCAGGAGGTGGGCCCGGAGGAGGTGGCGCAGGCCGTGCGTGACTCCTATGCCCGCGGCAAGACCCACGCCATTGTCGTCGTGTCCGAGGGCGCGAAGCTTCCCGCCATCGCGCTCAAGGACAAGCTAAACGAGATGAAGCTCGACGTCGATCTTCGCGTCACCGTGCTCGGCCATATCCAGCGCGCCGGCTCGCCGAGCGCCTGGGACCGGCTGATCGCGGCGCGCTTCGGCGTCAACGCGGTCGAGCGGCTGCTCGCCGGCGAGAGCGGTGTGATGGCCGGCCTGCGCGCGCGGGAGATCGTGGCGGTGCCGCTGGAAGAAGCCGGCGCGCGCCAGCGCCCTCTCGACATGGAGTTCTACCGGATGGCACGGATGCTCGCGCAGTAGGACGGGCTCAACGCCAGGCCCAGCGCAGATTGAAGCGCTTGCCGTTCAGGAACACGCTCATCCAGGTGCGCTGCACGAGGAAATGGTAGCTGCCGAAGCAGACCGTCGTGGTGAACGCGACCACGATCGTGAACTTGAGCAGCGCCGGCAGATCGTACGGCAGCAGCCACCAGGCCGCGATCATGACGATCGGCATGTGGACCAGGAACACCCAGTAGAAAGCCTGCGACGCATACAGGATCCAGTTGGCCGGCGTGTCGAAATAGCGTAGCGCGCAGCCGATGAAGAAATAGATGAGCGCCCAGGTGCAAAGGCCGTTGGCCAGCACCGCCGCCAGGTGCAGCGCCGCGGGTGGCGTCTTGCCCGCAGCGTATTCGAGGTGGCTGGCATAGACGGCAAGCGGAAACAGGACGGCCGCGACCAGCGCGTAGCGCCAGACGTGCCGCACGGCCGCCTCGAAGAACGCGGGAAACGCGCGCACCAGGTAGCCGAAGACGAAGAACGAGCCGTAGTAGGCGAGCGAGGGCAGGTGCGGCCGGAAGAAGATGAAGCCCTCCAGCACCTGGCCGCCGCGATAGGGCCAGAGCGTGAGCGCCGCGTACACGCCCAGGGCGATCATCAGCGCGGGCGCACCGAGCCACTTCGCGGCCGACGCGCCGTGCGGGCGCAGGCCCCTTGCCAGCCAGCCGCAGACCGGCAGGAGCAGGTAGAAATACAGGAGGTACACGAGGAACCATAGGTGGAATGCGGGCAGGAGCCCCGTGACGTGGCCCTTCGCGGCAACTTCACGATCCATGCGCGCCAGGAGCGTCGGGTCCGGCAGCCACGCGCGCACGCCGTACAGGACGTCGAGCGCCATGTCGAAGAAAAGGAGCAGGGTAACCGGCAGGATCGTCAGGCAGGCGACAGCGAGCGGCGCGGCGATGCGCGCCGCGCGGTTCTTCCAGGTGTCCCACAGGCCGCGCTTCTCCACCAGCAGCGCCGCGAAGAAGCCCGCCAGCACGAAGAAGGTCGGCATGCGGAACTGGTGGATGAAATGGAACAGCAGGTCGAAGAGCAGCGAGCTGTTGCGGTCGAACGGGAACGGAATGGTCGGCGGCGGCGCTGCCAGGTACATCTGCGCCGCATGCAGCACGATGCCCAGCATCATCATGCCGCCGCGCAGCGCGTCCAGCCCGTAGTAGCGGCGCTCGCCGACGTCCGCGGCGTGTTCCCGTGTCATCCCCGATTCCCCCGGCGGGATCTTAAGGGGCCTGGGGCTCGATTCGGAACAGTTTTGAATCCCCGGACTCGATCGAGCCCTTGATCCAGCGCACATCGGGCGAGCCGAATACATTCACGCGTCGCAGTCCCGGCAGCGGCTCGTCGTCGCGATAGGTGTGCGTGTCGCCGTTCACGAGCAGAACCTTGCCAGGCAGGGCGGCGCCGAGCTTGCGCAGGTGTTCGAGGATCCCGTCGAAGCCGTTGACGCCGCCGAGGTGCGGCTTGAGAAACGGGTTGGCCTGCATCAGCACTACCAGGCCGTCGCGCCCGCGCGCGAGCGCTGCGGCCTCGTTCAGCCAGCGAGCGACCGCTTCCATGCGCTCGCCCATCTCGCCGGGGTTGCGGTCGGTGTTGTTGTTGCTGCCCTGCACGTTCAGGCCGACGAAGACGACGTTGCCTGAGATCCAGCGCACGTTCTCGCAGTACTTGCCCTTCTGTCTTTCAACGGGAAAGTCCCTGGGGAAAAAGCAAAAGAGCTCCCGCCACTTCGCCAGCCTCTCCAGCGGATCGAACCCGGTGCGGTGGCAGTCGGTCCAGTCGTTGTCGCCCGGCAGCAGGATGAACGGGTGCCTGATGCGCCCGAACTGCGCCTTGCGCGCCTCGAACCACTCGTCGGTGCAGGGGCCGGTGCCGGAGGTGATGTCGCCCACGTGCACCACGAACGCGAGCTTCTCCGCGTTCATGCGCTCGATTACCCTATCCAACAGGTGTACCTGGGCGTGCGAGTAGGGCGCGTCGCCGAGGAGCGCGAACGAAAGGACGAGGACGAGGCTAGAGACCGTAGGCCTTGCGAAGCAGAGTCAAGGGGTGTGCTTTTTCGGCAGGTAGTTTTTTTTCCAGATTGATTCCTTGGGAAATGTGCCTTGCCGCAATCGGACAGTCTGAACTGATCCAATCCGGTCCGGGTTCCGCCATCTGGCGAAAAACCGGCCGGCCGATCTTCATCGAGTTCTCGTAGTACTCCTTCTTCACGCCCCAGGTGCCGTCGTGCCCGGCGCAGCGCTCGACCGTGGTGAGCGTCGTGCCCGGCACGGTCTCGAGCAGCTCGCGCGTCTTCTGGCCGACGTTCTGCACGCGCGAGTGGCAGGGGACGTGGTACGAGACCTTGCCGAGCTTCTCCCTGAAGTCGGTCCTGAGCAGGCCGTCGCGCTTCCTCAGCACGAAGTACTCGAACGGATCGTACATCTCTTTCTTCACTGCCTGCACGTCCGCATCCTCCGGAAACATGAGCGGCAGCTCCTGCTTGAACATGAGCGTGCAGGAGGGCACCGGCGTGAGGATGGCGTAGTCCTCGCGTGCCAGTTTCGCCATCCCGGGGATGTTTTTCTCTTTCAGCTTTTCGACCGCCTCAAGATCTCCGAGCTCAAGCTTGGGCATGCCGCAGCAGGCCTCCTGCTCGAGCAGCACGTACGGAATCTCGTTGTGCGCGAGCACCGCGAGCAGGTCGTGCCCCATGCCGGGCTCGTTGTAGTTCACATAGCAGGTCGAGAACACCGCGACCTTGCCGGGTGTGCTTTTCCCGTTTTTTGCAGGGAAGTCTTTGCTCTTTTCAGCAGAGCTTTTGAACTTCCGGGCCGCGTATTCCGGCAGCTCGCGGTCCTTGTGCACTCCAAGAGTTTTTTCAAGAAGATTCCTTGTAAACCCCATCTTGTTCACGGCATTCACGGTCTGAACGACGACCGGAATGGTCGAGAGCTTGCCCATCGCGTCGGTCGAGGAGAGAAGCTTGTCCCGGAACTTCGCGCCTTGCTTCTTCAGCTTGACCGCCTTGGCGCGCAGCATCACGTGCGGGAAGTCGACGTTCCACGGATGCGGCGGCACGTAGGGGCACTTGGTCATGTAGCAGGTGTCGCACAGGTAGCACTGGTCGACCACCTTCCAGTAGTCGGGCTTGGCGACCCCGTCGACCTCGAGGGTCTTGCAGGAATCGACCAGGTCGAAGAGCGTCGGGAACGCGGTGCACAGGTTCACGCACCGCCGGCAGCCGTGGCAGATGTCGAAGACGCGCTCCATCTCGGCGAAGGTCTTGCCCTCGTCGTAGAAGTCCGGGTTCTTCCAGTCGAGGGGGTGCCGGGTGGGCGCTTCCAGGCTGCCTTCACGCATGTGGTGAGCCTACGTGCGCCGGGGGATGGAGTGCAAATCGATTCTGGCGATGGACCGAATAGCGTGGCGCTATGACGGCGGCACCGCGACGTGCACCTGCGCGTGCCCGAGCGCGAGGTAGATTCTGCGCCGACGATGGATCGGCCACCAGTCGTAGAGAAAGATCTGGATCGGCCGCCACATCGCCACCCAGCCGATGATGGTGAGGCTTTCGCGCCAGAAGCCGATCGGTTGCGCCGCCGTGTCGGGCTCGAGCGCGTTGGCGGCGAGCAGGCACAGCGCCAGGAATCCGAGGCCGATCAGCAGGCTCTGGCGCCCCTGCAGCAGCAGGCGCCGCAGGTCGCGGCGCGCGAGCTCGGCCTTGTAGCGGAAATAGTTGTGGATCGCCTCCGCGATCAGCGCCTGCGGCTCGGGCTCGGCGGGCGACTTGTGCAGGTGGATGTTGATGTGGAAGCGGCTGTCCGAGGGATGCTCCATCGCCCAGGACTCGATGTACTCCTCGGCCTCGCGCGCCAGGTCGCGGTCCAGGAACGGCGCGGGGTCGAGCGAGTTGAACAACTGCGCGAATTCGCGCAGGCGCAACTCGAGGCGGTGGACCGGGGCGGACTTGGTTGTCATGCGAATCAGGGCCTTAGCGCGAGTCTAGGGCGGGAACGCGCCGGGCGCTTGATCCTCGTCAAAACGGCCAATCGCGCGGCTCCTAGGATGAAAGGGCTCATTTCCAAAGGAGATTCCGATGGCAAACATCACCCGCTATACCCCGTTCGAGGACCTGTTCAACGAGCTCGGCAAGGGCTTCTGGCTCAAGCCGGTCTCGATCCCCGGCGGCGAGGAGCTGAAGATGAAAGTCGACGTCAAGGAGGACGAGAAGGCCTATACCGTCCACGCCGACATCCCCGGCGTGAAGAAGGAGGACATCCAGGTCGAGGTGCACGGCGACCAGGTGTCGATCCGCGCCGAGGTCAGGAAGGACAAGGAAGAGAAGAAGGGCGAGAAGCTGATCCACAGCGAGCGCTACTACGGCATGGTGGGCCGCAGCTTCAGCCTGCCGACCGAGGTGGACGAGAAGGGCACCGTCGCGAAATACAACGACGGCGTGCTCGACCTCACGCTGCCGAAGAAATCCGGCAACGGCTCCAAGCGAATCAGCGTCCAGTAGCCGAAGCTTGCGGGGCGGACTCCGTGCCCGAGACGCTGCCGGCGGCGACGGCCTATGACGACCCGCAGGCGCAGGCGCAGTTCGGGTTCGAGGAGGGGCCGAACGCGCGCGGCGCCACGCTGATCCTCGAGCGCATCCGCTGCGCCGCCTGCCTGTGGGCGAACGAGCGCACGTTGCGCGCGCTTACCGGCGTGCTGCGCGTCGACGTCAACTACGCCACGCGCCGCGCGCGCGTCGTCTGGGACTCGCGCCGCACGCGCCTCTCGGCGATCGTCGAGGCGATCCGGGCGGCGGGCTACGACGCCGTGCCATGGGATCCGCGACGCCAGCACACGCTCGGGCGCGGCGAGCGGCGCCGCTCGCTGTGGCGGCTCTTTGTCGCCGGCTTCGGCGCCATGCAGGTCATGATGTACGCCTTCCCCGCCTACATCGACGCAGGCGAAGGCACGCTCACGCGCGAGGCCGAGAGCCTGATGCGCTGGGCGAGCCTCGTGCTCACGCTGCCGGTGATCGCGTTCTCCTGCGGCCCGTTCTTCTCCGGCGCCTGGCGCGAGCTGCGGCGCCTGCGTCCCGGGATGGACACGCCGATCGCGCTCGGCATCGGTGCGGGCTTCGCGGCGAGCGCCTGGGCGACGCTCGCCGGCGCGGGCGCGGTGTACTTCGACTCGATCGCGATGCTCGCCTTCCTGCTGCTCGGTGCGCGGCACCTCGAGCTGGTCGCGCGCCAGCGCGCGGCGCGCTCGCTCGACCGCCTAGCGCGCTGGTCGCCGGCGTTCGCGCTCAGGCTGGAGGCGGGCTCGACAACGCAAGTCGCCGCGCACGCGCTCGCCGCAGGCGATCGCGTGCTCGTCCCCGCCGGTGAGCGCGTGCCCGCCGACGGCGTGGTGGAGTCGGGCGCATCAAGCGTGGATGAGTCGCTGCTCACCGGCGAGTCGCGGCCGGTCGCCAAGAACGCGGGCGCGCGGCTCATCGCGGGCTCGGTCAACCTCGAACAGCCGCTCACCCTGCGCGTGGAGCGCGCGGGCGCCGCTACGCAGGCGGCGGCGATCGCGCGCTTGGTCGAGCGCGCCGCGGCCTCGCGGCCCGCGCTCGTCGCCGCGGCCGATCGCATCGCGCACGCCCTGACCTGGGTGGTGCTTGCGACGGCCGCCGCCGCGGGCCTCGCCTGGCAGGATCCCTGGGTCGCCATCGCGGTGCTGGTCGCGACCTGTCCCTGCGCGCTCGCGCTCGCAGCGCCGATCGCGCTCACCTCGGCTGCGGGTCTGCTCCTTGAGCGCGGCGTCGCGCTCGGCCGCGCGGCGGCGCTCGAGACGCTCGCGCGGGCGACCGACATCGTGCTCGACAAGACTGGCACGCTCACCGCGGCGCGCTTCTCGATCGCGCACATCGAACAGCTCGGCAGCACGGGCGAGGCCGAGTGCCTCGCGACTGCGCGATCGCTCGAGGCCGGCAGCCACCATCCGCTCGCGCGCGCATTCGTGACCTGCTGCGCGCCGCCTGCCGCGACCGCGATGAAGAACTTCCCGGGGCAGGGCGTCGAGGGCGGCGTGGGGGGACGGCGCCTGCGCGTCGGCACCGAGGCCTTCTGCCGCGGTATCGTGGCGCATGCGCCGCCCGCGGCCGCGGCGAGCGCCGCGGGATCGACGCCGGTGTTCCTCGCCGACGAGCAGGGCTTTCTTGCCGTGTTCCACCTCGTCGACCAGCCGCGCGCCGAGGCGGGGGCGGCGCTCTCGGCGTTGCGCGCACAGGGTCTGGAACTGCACCTGCTGAGCGGTGATGACCCAGCGGCGGTGGAGGCGGCGGGCCTGGGCCTGGGCATCGCCTCGCGCACCAGTGGCGCGACGCCACAGGTCAAGCTCGCGTACGTGGAGCGCCTGCAACGCGAGGGGCGGATCGTCGCCATGGTCGGGGACGGGCTGAACGACACGCCGGTGCTGGCGCGCGCCGACGTCTCCTTCGCCATGGGCGGCGGCGCGGACGCCGCGCAATCACGGGCCGACTTCGTCCTCACCGGCGATTCGCTCATGGAAATCCCCGCGGCGCTCGGCCTCGCCCGGCGCACGATGCGCATCGTGCGCCAGAACTTCGCTTGGGCGCTCGGCTACAACGCGCTCGCGCTGCCCCTTGCCGCGCTGCACTGGATCGGGCCGCTCGAGGCGGCCATCGGCATGGCGGCGAGCTCATTCATCGTCGTGCTCAACGCGATGCGCGTCGGGCAAACGGCGACCCCGGTTGATCCAGGTCAAAAACCCGGCCACACTGGGATGGTGCAATCGCACGTACCCGGTTGACAGCGAGGGGGAATGCTGAAGAGGCGGCAGCTTCTGGGAGGGGCGAAGTCGGAGATCGCAAGCGCAATCGTGCATGCGCTGCCTGGGCGTGCTGCCGCGTTGCGCGCCAGGCTCGGAGCAATGCCCGGCGTCGAGATCCACGCCGAGACGCACGATGGCCGCTTCGTCATCAGCGTCGAAGACAGCGAGGGCGGGAGCACCGGAGACACGCTGCTCGCGCTGCACCGCATCGAAGAGGTGCTCGCCGCGGCCCTGGTTGCCCACTATGAAGCTCGATAGGCGCGACTTCCTCAAGGCGAACGCGGTTGCCGCCGCGGCCTCGATCGCGGGCGTTCCGGTCAAGGTCATCGGGCAGGAGCTGAAGGACAGCATCCGCTGGGACAAGGCGGCCTGCCGCTTCTGCGGCACCGGCTGCAGCGTGCTCGTCGGCACGCAGGACGGCCGCGTGGTGGCGACCCGCGCCGATCCCGAGTCCGAGGTTAACCGGGGCCTGCATTGCGTGAAAGGCTACTTCCTCTCCAAGATCATGTACGGCAAGGACCGGCTGACGACGCCGCTCCTGCGCAAGAAGGACGGCAAGTACGACAAGAACGGCGAGTTCACCCCGGTGTCCTGGAACGAAGCCTTCGATGTCATGGCGCTCAAGTTCAAGGAGGCGCTGAAAGCCGGTGGCCCGAGCACGGTCGGCATGTTCGGCTCCGGCCAGTGGACGATCTGGGAGGGCTACGCGGCGGCGAAGCTCTTCAAGGCGGGCCTGCGCTCCAACAACCTCGACCCGAACGCGCGCCATTGCATGGCCTCGGCGGTCGCCGGGTTCATGCGCTCCTTCGGCATCGACGAGCCGATGGGCTGCTACGACGATTGCGAGCACGCCGACGCGTTCGTCATGTGGGGCTCCAACGTCGCCGAAATGCACCCGGTGCTCTGGACCCGCATCACCGACCGGCGCCTGTCGCACCCGCACGTGAAAGTCGCCGTGCTCTCGACCTACCGGCACCGCGGCCACGAGCTCGCCGACCTGCACATGATCTTCACGCCGAACACCGACCTCGCAATCCTCAACTTCATCGCGCACCACATCATCAGCACCGGGCGGGTGAACAAGGCGTTCGTCGAGAAGCACGTCGGCTTCGCGCTCGGCAACGCCGACATCGGCTACGGCCTGCGCCCGGAGGACGAGCGCGAGAAGCGCGCGAAGAACGCGGCCTCTCCCGACGGCATGAAGCAGATCAGCTTCGAGGAGTACGCAAAGTTTGTCTCCCAGTACTCACTGGATTCTGTTTCAAAACTTTCAGGCGTTCCGGTCCGTCTTCTGCTGGAACTGGCAGAGCTGTATGCCGACCCGAAGCGCAAGGTGATGTCGCTCTGGACCATGGGGTTCAACCAGCACACGCGCGGCACCTGGGTGAACCAGCTCTGCTACAACATCCATCTCCTCACCGGCAAGATCGCCGAGCCGGGCAACAGCCCGTTCTCGCTCACCGGCCAACCCTCGGCCTGCGGCACAGCGCGCGAGGTCGGTACCTTCTCGCATCGCCTGCCCGCCGACATGGTCGTGACGAACCCCAAGCACCGCGAAATCGCCGAAAAAATCTGGAAGCTGCCGCCCGGAACCATCCCGGAGAAGCCCGGCTACCACGCGGTGCTGCAGAACCGGATGCTGAAGGACGGGAAGCTCAACGCCTACTGGGTCCAGTGCAACAATAACATGCAGACCGCGCCGAACATGATGCAGGAGACCTGGCCCGGCTACCGCAACCCGAAGAACTTCATCGTGGTGAGCGATCCGTATCCCACGGTCACCGCGATGGCCGCGGACCTGATCCTGCCCACCGCGATGTGGGTGGAGAAGGAGGGCGCCTACGGCAACGCCGAGCGACGCACGCAGTTCTGGCGCCAGCAGGTGACGGCCCCCGGCGAGGAGAAGTCCGACCTGTGGCAGATCGTCGAATTCTCGAAGCGTTTTCCAGTGGAAGAGGTCTGGCCCGCGGAGCTGATCAAGCCTGAGTACAAAGGCAAGTCTCTTTACGACGTTCTTTTCGCGAACGGGCAGGTGAACCGCTTCAAGGAAAAGCCGAACGACGAATCGCGGCACTTCGGCTTCTATCTCCAGAAGGGCCTGTTCGAGGAGTACGCGGTGTTCGGGCGCGGCAAGGCGCACGACCTCGCCGACTTCGACACCTATCACAAGGTGCGCGGCCTGCGCTGGCCGGTGGTGGAAGGCAAGGAGACGAAGTGGCGTTTCCGCGAGGGCTACGACCCCTACGTGAAGAAGGGCGAGGGTGTGCGCTTCTACGGCAAGCCCGACGGCAAGGCGATCGTGATCGCCGTGCCCTACGAGCTGCCGCCCGAGGTGCCCGACCGGGACTACGACCTGTGGCTGTGCACCGGGCGCGTGCTCGAGCACTGGCACTCGGGCTCGATGACCCGGCGCGTGCCCGAGCTGCACAAGGCGCAGCCCGAGGCGCTTGTTTTCATGCATCCGGACGACGCAAAGCAGCGGGGCTGCTGAACGGCATGGAAGTGCGGGTAGCGTCGCGCCGCGGCGAGATCCGCGCCCGCATCGAGATCCGCGGCCGCAACGAGCCGCCACCGGGCCTGGTCTTCGTGCCGTTCTTCGACGAGGGGCGCCTCGTCAACAAGCTGACGCTCGATGCGACCTGCCCGATCTCGCGCGAGACCGACTACAAGAAATGCGCCGTGAAGGTGAGCAAGGCATGAGGTGGGTTCTCGCATTGCTTCTGGGTTTTTCTGTCCAGGTTTTGTCCCAGGAACCCAAGCTGATCCGCGGGGCGACGCCGATTCCGGAAACCAACCGTTCGGACACGTACCGCACCGAGAAGCATGACCGCTACGTGCCGCGCAGCCACGAGTGGCAGCCCCCGGTCATTCCGCACCACGTCAAGGGCTACCAGATCACCACGAACGTCAACACCTGCATGGCCTGCCATGCCCGCGGCGCCGCGCCGCAGACCGGCGCGCGCCCGGTCGGCAAGACGCACTACCTCGACCGCGAGGGCAAGGAGCTGCCGAACATCTCGACGCGGCGCTACTTCTGCCTGCAATGCCACGTGCCGCAGCACGACGCGCCACCGCTCGTCGACAACACGTTCAAGGGGCCTAAATGAAGCGCGTGCTGGCGTGGCTCAAGGGCATCGGCCTGTTTTCGGCGGCGTTCCTCTTCGTCGCCGGCATCGTCTTCTGGGACGGCTTCAACTGGTCGTTCGAGCTGACCAATACCGAGAAGTTCTGCATCTCGTGCCACGAGATGAAGGAGAACGTGTTCAGGGAATACCAGCACACGGTGCACTACACCAACCGCTCCGGCGTGCGCGCCACCTGCCCGGACTGCCACGTGCCGAGGGAGTGGGGACCCAAGATCGTGCGCAAGATCCAGGCGTCGAACGAGCTGCTGCACAAGATCCTCGGCAGCATCGACACCCCCGAGAAATTCCAGGCAAAGCGGATCAGGCTCGCCGAGAGCGAGTGGGCGCGCATGAAGGCGAACGACTCGCAGGAATGCCGCAACTGCCACAACTACCAGTACATGGACCTCGCAGAGCAGGGGCGCCGCGCGGTCGCCTCGCACAGCGTGGCCTTCGACAAGAGCCAGACCTGCATCGACTGCCACAAGGGCATCGCGCACCAGTTGCCGCCGGTCAGCCAGGAGATCGGCACGCCGCGGCCCGCCGCGACGACCTCGGCGCCTTTCGAGGGCGCCGCGAAGAAGCGCTAGGCCGTGGAAAGCGTCACCCTTCTGATTCCGCTGTCGGTTGCGGCCGTGTTCGGGATCGGCTGGATCTTCTGGCGCGCGCTGGAAGACGGCCAGTTCGACGACCTCGAGCGGCCCGCCTATACGATCCTGGAGGATGACGAGCGCACGGAGTGAGATGCGCGCGATGCGGCTGTACGCCGCGTCTACGCCACGGCGGAGGCGATGGAGGTGATGCGGGAGGCGCGTTCGGCGCGCTGCCCGCCGGCACGAACCTCAATGCGCTGATCGAGCGCGCTTGGCCCGCAGCCTAGACCTATCTCGGCTGCGGGAGCAACGCGAACAGCAGGAACAGCACCGCCGCGGCCTGCCAGCCGACCCTCTTGAACATCAGCCAGTGGCTCTGGCGCGCATCGTCCTCGCCGCCGTGCGCCATCGAGACGATGCCGTTGAACAGCGAGATCACGACTGCCAGCGCGGCCAAGAGGACAAACGCGGTCAGCATGTTCATTGCCTGCCTCCTTGCGGGCGGCAGGAGAAGACCACCCGCAGACCACTCATACACCCACGGCCGGCGGGCCGTTTGACGTGGATCAAGACTACGTCGCCAAACAGGTCTACCGCGCCTTCAGGCGCCCGGGGCTGCCTCCCGCGGACAAGCGAATTCCTCCGCCTGGATGAAATCCGCCGGCAGGCGCCCGGCGAAAGGCGCGGGCTGCACCCGCAGCCGGCGTGTTTCATCCGCGACGAGCGCCGCGGCGAACGCGGCCAAGGCGGCATACGGAGAGTGCTCCCCGGCGCGGGCGATTTCCGCCGCCAGCGCGCGCGTCCAGCGCGCGAGGTGCAGCTCGAGGAACTTGCGCAGCGCACGCTCGATCACCATGCCGCGCTCGGTCCAGCCTCCGCGCCGGGCGAACGCGGCCTTGATCAGCATGGCGCTGTAGAACTCCAGCTCGACGCACAGTTGATCGGGCAGATCGGGCTCGGAGTCTCTCAAAGCGAACCCGAACGCGGCGTAGAAACCGGCGATGTCGGCGAGCTCCGCGGTGCGGCCGGCCATGCGCCGCGCGTCCCCGTAGGCCGTCTCGTGCAGCGAACAGGGTCCGCTCGCAAGAAAGAGCCGCGCGTACTCGCGGGCGAGCGCCTCGTCGCCGGCGCCCGCCCAGGCCCGCTCGGCGCGCGCCGCCGCGCGCCCGAGCGCGGGCCGGCGCGTGTCGAAAGGCGCGAGGCGGCGGAACATGCGGGAGACGCGGCGCGCGTGGCCCGGCGCCGGATAGGCGAACGCCTCGGCGAGCATGCGGAGCGCGTAGGCCCGCTCGAGCAGCGGCGACGAGCCGCGGGAGCGACCTGTTGCGGGCGAGCGTTTCATTGGGCTATTTCGCCAGCTTGAGCGGCACCCAGCTCGACCACGCCTTGCGGCCGCCCACTTCGCGGGTGCCTCCGTCCCACACGGCGAACGCCACGAGGGTGCTCGAGCCGGGCGCAAGGCGCGGCGAATTGGCGCTCTCGGTGGCCATCGGCAAAGTGATCACGACGCGCCATTCGCCGTCCTGCCACACGCCCTTGCCGTCGGCGTGCTGGTCGGGCTTCACCGTCATCGTGCCCCAGCCCTCCGACATCTGGTCGAGCACGGGCGAGAGCCTCGGCCGCGAGATCGGATTGTCCACGCCGAGCGCGCCCGTGTAGGGCCTCGCATCGGTCGCGCGCAGCACCTGGTCGGGATAGACGTCCACCAGCGAGTTCGGATAGAGCTTGCGGATATCGGGCTCGCCGTGGTCCACGTCGCGCTGAAACGGCGCGCGCCACTGCAGGATATTCACGCGGCCACCCTTGTTGCCCATCATCGGATTGGGCGGCGCGTCCTTTTTCAGCTCGATCGGCAGCTCGACCGCGACCTGGTCGCCGAACTGGTCGGTGAGCATGACATCGTTCTTGGTGGGGTCCTTCCACTGCAGCCGCAGCGAGAGCCACTGGCCGTTGTGCACCGCGCGCACGCGCAGCTCCTTCACCGCCGGGCTGGCATGCATCGGCGCGGCGATCATCTGCGGCAGCATCGCGACAGGCATTTCCTTCGCCGATTTCCAGAATCCGGCGTCGGGGTCGAGGATCGGCCCCGCCGGGCCGACGCGCACGGCGTTGAGCCCGGCTTGCGGCCACGCCGCGCCTGCCGCGGAGAGGAGCGCCGCCGCCGCCGCGAGCCTGATTATTTGCTTCCTCATTGCCCGCCTCTCACGTCATGTTGGTGCGGTAGGTCTGGTGGCGCTCGTCGTAGAGCGGCCGGATGTGAATCGGCTCGCTCAGCGGAACGCGCACGATCTCGGCGTGGTTCTCGTCGTAGCCGATCGTGTAGCGTCCCTCGAGCTTGTAATGATGGATGATCTCGGGCGTCGCGCCGAACAGCAGCAGCGCGCCGAGCAGCTTCCTGTCCTCGGCGGCCTTGCGGTAGCTGGCGATCGCGCGCTCCACGCCCCAGCCGAACATCTGGGAGAGGTACTCGTGCGGCACGTGCACCGGCGGGATGTAGTACACGTTCGGCTCCAGGCCGAATTGCGGGTACAGAGGCCGCGCGACCCGCGCGACGTGCACGATGTAGTCGATCGGGTTATCCTCGCGCAGCCGGTCCGGCACCGAAATGAACCCCTGCATGCGGATCTTGCCGATGCAGGTGATCGTGCACTGGGTCTGGCGGTTGTTCTCCACCGCCGGATAGCAGCCGATGCACTTCTCCGTCACGCGCGTCATCGGGTTGAAGAACGTCTTCTTGTAGGGACAGCCCTTCACGCACTCCCGGTAGCCCCGGCAGCGCGTCTGGTCGGTCAGCACGATGCCGTCCTCGGGCCGCTTGTAGATCGACTGGCGCGGACACGATCCGAGGCAGGCCGGGTAGGTGCAGTGGTTGCAGATGCGCGGCAGGTAGTACATCCACTGCATGTGCGGCAGCTGCAGGAACGCGCCCTGCGCCATGTTTCCCAAGGAGTCGTCCTCGCCGATGTTGGGATGCGCGTAGTCGAGGTCGTCGGGCAGGTAGCCGAGCACCTGCTCGCCCTGCGGCGCGGCATCGAAGAGCGTCTTGCCGCGGTACACCGGCCCGTCCATCGGCTGCACCCCGAGCCGCGAGAGGATGTTCACGTCCCAGCCGAGGGGATAGTAGCCGTAGGGCTTGGACTCGACGTTGTTCCAGTACATGTACTCCTGGCCGCGCCCGGAAGTCCAGGTGGTCTTGCACGCCACCGTGCAGGTCTGGCAGGCGATGCACTTGTTGAGATCCATCACCATCGCGAACTGCTTCTGCGGGCGCGCGCTTTCGTACGGATACTCCATCTCGCGCCCGATCTGCCAGTTGTAGGTCTTCGCCATCGCCGTCTCCTCGAGCGCCGCGCGCTATGTCTTGGTGATCTTCACAAAGCCGCCGGCCAGGTGCTGCTTCAGCTGCGCGCTTTCGTCGGCCGGCGTCAGGCCCAGGGCCACCGGCCGCCACGGGCCCTTGCCGCCGATGCCGCCGTCCTCGGCCTTCGCAAATCTCGCCAGCGACTCCTTGGGCGCGGAGGTCACGCAGTGCACGTCCACGTTGAAGCCGCGGGTGATCTCGTTCGTCCAGGAGCGCCGCGTGATGAGCGTCTGGGTCTGGTGCGTGGGCTTCAGCCACGAGCGGGTGAGCGACTGGTGCCCGCCGTAGCGGAACATCGCCTGGTAGTGCGTCTCCGCGTTCTTCGCCGCGCCGTCGGCGCGGCCCTCGTGCGCCATGACGGTACCCGGCGTGGCCATGTAGCCGTTGAACCACATGCGCGTGATTCCCTGCGGCGTGCCGGGGTAGTAGCGCGCGCGCACCAGCAGCCGCGCCACCTTGTATTCCGCCTTGCGCGCCGGGTCGTTCCAGCCGCGGAACGGCAGCTCCGCGGGGTCGCCGTCCACCCACACGTAATCGCCGTTGGCGATGCCGAGCTTGTGCGCGTCGCGGGGATTGATGTCCACGTACATCTCGCCGGTGCCGGGCATGCGCCGGTCGCGCCGGTACATGTCGCCGAACGGCCCGAACAGCGCCGCCATATAGTCGGTGTCCACCGGCGTGGTGTGCGCGCCGTGGCGGTACTTGGGTGTGTGGAACACGTGCACGAACCCCTGGTCGCGCAGCGGATGCTTCGAGGCGAGCAGGCCGCTCGCGTCGTAGGCGGTGTTGCGCATCTGGCGCGCCATGTGGCCGCGGTCGTCCGCCGCGATGCCCCATTCCGCGGGCGTCTTCGGCCGCACCGCGGGGTGCGACGCCGCGACGATGGCGCAGGGCTCGTAGAACGTGCCCTCCGAGGGCTCGCGATGCACGACGAGGTTCTCCCCCGCCTCGACGAACTCGGGTTCCGGCCGGTAGAACTCCAGCCGCCCGGTTTTGGTGTACCAGGGCCTGGACTCGGCCACCTGCTCGTAGCTGTTCGCGCGCGGGTAGGTGCGCGTGTTCATGAGCGCCGGGATGCCGCGCTTGGCCAGGCTTTCCAGGTCGTCGAACCGGTAGCCCTTGAGCGGCGCCGAGCCGTCGATGATCCGCTGCAGGTACACCTCGACGCGGTTCTCCGCCACGTGCTGCCACATCTGCTCGAAGCGCTTGTCCCCGGTGAGCCGCGTCATCTCGCGCGCCACGCCGTGATACGTGTCGCTGTCGGAGACCGTGCTGTAGGCGCGCCGTATGGGCGTGCGCGGATAGGCCTGCACGAACGGGTTGGAGTTGGAGGCGGTCATGTCGGGCTGCTTGAACTCCATCCAGGAATCCACCCCGTAGACGATGTCGCTGTACTCGCACGAGGCCGTCCACCACCATTCGTTGTAGGCCACGATCTCGCAGCGCGGCAGCGTGTTGTTCACCACGTCGTAGTGGCCCTTCTGGTTGCCGAGCGAGGAGTTGGAATTGACCTGCCACATCGCCTTGGTCGGCGTCGGCACGTGCGCCCCGGTGGTGATCTTCTTGTTGCCCGCCTTCATCAGGCGCTCGCCGTTGGCCCAGTAATGCATCGATTCCGCGCGCAGATAGAGCCGCAGCCTGACCGGCTTCTCGGGGTCGGTCTGCGGGTGGAACGGGTCCTCGGCGGTCCAGCGCGGCACGCCGGAAAACAGCGTGTTCTTGTAGGTCCCGGCGTAGCTGCCGACGTTGCCGCCGTGCCGGCCGAGGCTGCCGGCGAGCGCCAGCACGAGAAAGATCGCGCGGTCCTTGTTGTCGTTGTTCCAGAAGTGGTTCGGCCCCATGCCGCAAGCGATCAGGGTGTGCCCCTCGCTCGCGGCGATGTCGCGCGCGAGACTGCGGGTCGCCGCCTGCGGCGCCCAGGTGATGCGCTCGACCTTCTCGGGCGTCATGTTCTCGTCGAGGTACTGGCGGGTGAGGTCGAACACCGTGCGCGCTTCGACGGTCTTCCCGTCCACGGTCTTCAGTTGGAAGCGTCCCTCGAGCGCCGGATCGATCCCCAGCCTGTCGAAGTGCTCGCCGACGTGGTCGTGCCCGAGCGCCACCGGGCGGTTCGATCTCGCGTCCCAGACGACGAAGTCGGCGAACTCGCCCAGCAGGTGCTCCGGTACCTGCATGCCTTTCTGCTGCGTCGTGGGCGGCGGCAGCTTGTCCTTCTCGACGACCTGCGCCCAGTTGGTGAGCGCGGAGTTCTTGTGGCCCGCGATGACGTCGGTCGCCTTGAGCCGCTCCAGCGTGTCCATGCGCACCAGCGACACGAGATCGGTGTTGCGCTTGATGAACTTCTCGTCGTAGCGCTTCTCGGCGATCATGATTTGCGCCAGGCCGAGCGCGAACGCCGGGTCGGTCCCCGGGCGGATGACGATCGCGTCGTCGCACTTCGAGGCGGTCGCCGAGTACTCCACCGTCACCGCCACGGTCTTGGCGCCTTTGAGGCGCGCTTCCGTGAGCCAGTGGCTGTCGGGCATCTTGGTCGTGATCCAGTTCATGCCCCAGGCGATGATGAGCTTCGCGTTCTCGGTGTCGAACAGATCGAAGTCGTTGGTCTGCTCGCCCGTCACCATCGGGTGTCCCGGCGGCAGGTCGGTGTGAAAGGAATACGAGTCCCATGCGCCGGCGCCTTTCGCCGCATCGGGCGCGACGCCGCGAATCAGATGATCGAGGAGCGCCATCGAATTGCCGAAGCGGAAGACGCCGAAGATGCGCGCCGCGCCCTGCTTGGCCATGCCGCCGCGGAACTTCAGCACGCGCGTTCCCGCACCCTCGGCCGCGGCGACCATGTCCGGGTCGTAGCCCTGCGCGAGCAGGTACTTGCGCCCTTGTTCACCCGAGTAGGTCCGCGCGACGTTGGAGAGCGCCCGGGCGTGGTAGCCGTAGGCGACCGCGTGCGGCACCTTGATCCAGCTGTCCCAGCCGCGGCGCATCAGCTCCCTGGGCGCGGCTCCGGTCTGCGGGTCGCGCGGGAAACCCCGGTCCACCCACTCCTTGAAGCCCTTGCGGAGGAACGCGCCGTTGACGCGGCGGTCGCCGTAGAAGCGCCGCCCCAGCACCAGGCCCTTCTGGCAGCAGCGCGGGTCCCAGCGATGGGAAGAGGTGTTGCCGTACAGGTCCTGCGCCTTGCCGTAGCCGTAGGTGGGCTCGATGCGCACCACCACGTTGTTCTTGACGAAGGCGTTGAGCAGGCAGTTGTGGGTGTCGTTGGGGCAGCACATGAACACGAACGTGCGGTCGTGCCGGTAGATGTCGCGGTACATGCGCTCCCAGTCGCGGTTCGGATAGTCCGCGAGGGGGTTCTGCACCGAAACCGGCGCGAGGTAGCGGTACTGCGCGAAGAGCTGGCCCGGGGTGGCCGCGGCGCCGAAACCTGCCGCGCCGGCCATCGTCAGGAACTGGCGGCGGGATATGGAGCGAGGCGAAGCGCACATCCGACTCTCCTTCCAGCTGCTCGGCCTATCGGACGCCCATTCACGACACCTTCGGCATCCAGTCGACGAGCTTCTCGCGGGGCATCATGAACCGGCGCCGCGAGCCGGCTTTGATCTGCGTCAAACCCGCGCCAGAAGGCGGTCAATTCGACGACCTCGAGCGGCCCGCGTATACCATCCTGGAGGATGACGAGCGCACGAAGTGAGATGCGCGCGATGCGGCTGCACGCCACCGATCGCGCCCTGCGCGGGGAGCGCGTGGCAGTGCCCGAGCCTCGGCCCGGACAGATGCTCGTCAAGGTCAGCGCCTGCGGCGTGTGCCGCACCGACCTGCACCTCCTGGACGGCGAGCTGCCGCAGTGCCGCGCGCCCGTCACGCCCGGGCACGAGATCGTCGGCACTATCGTCGGCAGCTGCGCGCGCGTCGGGATTCCCTGGTTCGGCTGGACCTGCGGTGAGTGCGAATACTGCCGCGGCGGGCGCGAGAACCTCTGCGCGCAGGCGCGCTTCACCGGCTGCCATCTCGACGGCGGCTACGCCGAGTACGCCGTCGCCGACGAGCGCTTCTGCCTGCCGGTCCCGGAGCGCTACGGCGATGCCGAGGCGGCGCCGCTGCTGTGCGCCGGGATGATCGGCTACCGGTCCTATTCGTTCGCCGGCGATGCCAGGGTGCTCGGCATCTACGGCTTCGGCGCGGCGGCGCACATCGTCGCGCAGATCGCCCGGGCCGAGGGGAGGACGGTCTTCGCGTTTACAAGAGAGCAAGATCTCGAAGGACAGCGTTTCGCCCTGTCCTGCGGCGCCCACTGGGCCGGCGACTCGACCGCGGCGCCGCCCGAGCCGCTCGACGCGGCGATCCTCTTCGCGCCGGCAGGGCAACTGGTCCCGCTCGCGCTGAAAGCGGTCAGGAAGGGCGGGAGCGTAATCTGCGGCGGCATCCACATGAGCGACATCCCCTCGTTCCCCTACGCGGACCTCTGGGGCGAGCGCTCGATCCGGTCGGTCGCCAACCTGACGCGCGAGGACGGCAGGAAGTTCATGGAGCTCGCCGCCCGCATTCCGCTCAGGACGCAGGTAAGGACCTATCCTCTCGCCGGAGCGAACGCGGCGCTCGGGGATCTGCGCCAGGGGCGGCTCGAAGGCGCCGCAGTGCTGCCGCCCTAGTCGAAGCGCCGCAGGCGCGCGCGCAGGCGGTCCATCTCTTCGAGCATGTCGGCGACGAGCGCCGCCAGCTCGGGCGCGGCGTCGTAGGCGCGCTCGATCTCGCGCATGCGCCGTACGCGCGCGAGCGTGGCGCCGCTGAATCGCCAGCTTGCGGCGCTTGTGCCCTCGGCGGGGATCAAGCCCGCCTCGATGCGCTCGACGAGCCAGGCGCGCTCGAGCGCCGCCACGGCGCAGAACTGCTCGAGCGTCAGGCTGGCGCCTTCGAGGATCTCGTCGCTCATCGCATTTCCCTCCATTCCTTGCGCGGGTCGAAGCCGGCCTCGGCGCGCAGCGCCTCGTACAGCTCCTTCGCGAGCGGCGTGTCCGCGGGCGGTGCGACAATGCGGACGTCGAGGTAGAGGTCGCCCGGCGGGTTCGAGGGCAGGCCCTTGCCGCGCACGCGCAGGCGCCGCCCGGGCTCGGCGCCGGCAGGAATCCGCACGCTGAGCTCGCCGCCGCCGGGCAGGTCGATCGGCAGCACCGCGCCGAGCGCCGCCTCCCAGGGCGCGACAGGCACGGTCATGTGCAGGTCGCGGCCTTCCGGTTGCAGGCGCGGATGCGGGCGGAAGTCCACTTCGAGCAGCAGGTCGCCGGGGTTCCTCTCGCCGCGCACCGCCGCGCCCTGGCCGGCGAGGCGGATCATCTGCCCGGCGCGGATGCCCCTGGGAATCTTCACGTTGAGGGTGCGGGTCTCGAGCGTCAGGTGCCCCTTGTCGTCAACCTTCGGCGTCTGCAGCGAGATCTGCCGGGTAGGGCCAGTGAAGCTGTCCTCGAGATCGAGCAGGATCCGCGCATGGTGTTCGCCCGCGTGAGCGCGGGTGAACCCCTGTCCGCGGCCCATCCTGCCGAAGATCTCGGAGAAGAAATCGGAGAAACCGGCCGCCTCCTCGGGCGCGAAGCCGCGCTCGGTGAACTCGAAGCCCTTGTCCCAGCCGGGCGGCGGGCGGAAGTCCTGCCCCGGCGGCGGGCCGCTGCCGAGCCGGTCGTAGGCGGCGCGCTTCTCGGGGTCGGAGAGGACCGCGTAGGCCTCGTTGACCTCCTTCATGCGCTCGGCGGCGTCCGGCTCTTTCGAGACGTCCGGGTGGAACTTGCGGGCGAGCTTGCGGTAGGCGCGCTTCACCTCGTCGGCGCTCGCCTCGCGCCCCACCCCCAGGGTCCTGTAGTAGTCCTTGAATTCCAAGCGAAAGGAAAATATATCGCTTCCTGCGTCGGCCTCGGAAAATTCCTACTCGCGGGGTTTGACCCAAGTCAAACGGGCGCGGCGACCGATCTTTAGCATGGCTGGACTGCCATGCAGACCGAGACGACGTACAACTACAAGGTCGTCCGCCAGTTCGCGATCATGACCGTGGTGTGGGGCGTGGTCGGGATGGCGGTCGGGGTCCTGATCGCGGCGCAGCTGCTCTGGCCCGAGCTCAATTTCGATCTTCCCTGGCTCTCCTATGGGCGCCTGCGGCCGCTGCACACCAACGCGGTCATCTTCGCCTTCGGCGGCTCGGCGCTCTTCGCGACGTCCTACTACGTCGTGCAGCGCACCTCGCACGCGCGGCTTTTCTCCGACGGCCTCGCCGCGTTCACGTTCTGGGGCTGGCAGGCGGTGATCGTGCTCGCGGCGATCACGCTGCCGCTCGGCATCACGCAGGGCAAGGAATACGCCGAGCTCGAGTGGCCGATCGACATCCTGATCGCCCTGGTTTGGGTCTCCTATGCGGTCGTGTTTTTTGGAACCCTGTACAAGCGGAAAATTCAGCACATCTACGTCGCCAACTGGTTTTTCGGCGCGTTCATCCTGACGGTAGCGATCCTGCACCTGGTCAACAGCGCGGCGATGCCGGCGTCGTTCTGGAAGTCGTACTCGGCCTACGCTGGCGCGCAGGACGCGATGGTGCAGTGGTGGTACGGGCACAACGCGGTCGGCTTCTTCCTCACCGCCGGGTTCCTCGGGATCATGTACTACTTCATCCCGAAGCAGGCGGGCCGCCCGATCTACTCCTACCGCCTCTCGGTGGTGCACTTCTGGGCGCTTGTCTTCACCTACATGTGGGCCGGCCCGCACCACCTGCACTACACCGCGCTGCCCGACTGGACGCAGTCGCTCGGCATGGTGTTCTCGCTGATCCTGCTCGCGCCCTCCTGGGGCGGGATGATCAACGGCATCATGACCTTGTCGGGCGCCTGGCACAAGCTGCGCACTGACCCGATCCTCAAGTTTCTGATCGTCTCGCTCTCGTTCTACGGCATGTCGACTTTCGAGGGGCCGATGATGTCGATCAAGACGGTCAACGCGCTCTCGCACTACACCGACTGGACCGTGGGCCACGTGCACTCGGGCGCGCTCGGCTGGGTGGGGCTCGTCTCTATGGGGGCGATCTACTTCCTGATTCCGCGCCTCTTCGGCCGCACCGAGATGCACTCGACGCGCCTGATCGACGTGCACTTCTGGGTGGCGACCGTCGGCATCGTGCTCTACATCTCCGCGATGTGGATCGCCGGCGTGATGCAGGGCCTGATGTGGCGCGCGGTGGGCGAGGACGGCACGCTCACCTACACGTTCGTCGAGAGCGTCAAGGCGACCTACCCGTTCTACGCGATCCGGCTGCTCGGTGGGCTGCTCTACTTCGCCGGCATGCTCATCATGGCGTGGAATGTGTTTCAAACCGTTATTTCTTCCAAGCCCGTGGAAGCGCCGATTCCCGCGCCGGTCGTTTCTCCCTCGCACGCATGAAGCTTACCCACGACCTGATCGAGCGCAACCAGGCGCTGATGATCGTCCTGATCGTGCTGGTGGTCGCGGTCGGCGGCCTGGTGGAGATCCTGCCCCTCTACGCCATGAAGAGCGTGACCGAGCCGGTGGTGGGCTTGAAGCCCTACACGCCGCTGCAACTCGCCGGGCGCGACGTCTACGTGCGCGAGGGCTGCTACAACTGCCACTCGCAGATGATCCGGCCGTTCCGCGCCGAGGTCGAGCGCTACGGCCACTACTCGGTGGCGGGCGAATTCGTCTACGACCGCCCCTTCCAGTGGGGCTCGAAGCGCACCGGTCCCGATCTCGCGCGCGTCGGCGGGCGCTACTCCGACGAGTGGCACCGGCTGCACCTGATCAACCCGCGCGAGTTGGTGCCGGAATCCAACATGCCCGGCTACCCCTGGCTCGCGCGCGCGCCCGCGGGCACGCAAGACATCGAAGCGAAGCTGGTGGCTCTGCGTCGCCTCGGAGTTCCCTACACGGAAGAACAGATCAAGAACGGAAAAGAGGAACTCAAGGACAAGACCGAGATGGACGCGCTCATCGCCTACCTGCAGGTCCTGGGCACCGCGCTCAAGTCGAAGGCGAACTGACGTGGACATCAACCTGATCCGCATCGTCGTCACGCTGCTCTGCTTCATCGCGTTTCTCTGGATCGTGCTCTGGGCCTTCCGCCCGTCGCGCCGCGAGCTGCAGGAGATGCGCGCGGCGAGCATTCTCGAGGATCGCGACGCATGAGCCTGTTCTCGTCCGAGTTCTGGGATCTCTACGTCGCGGTCGCGACGCTCGTCTCGGTCATCGGCTGCGCCGTCTTCCTCAAGGCGCAGAGCGTCAAGCGCGTACCCGCCGAGCGCGCCGGCGGCAGGACCGAGACCACCGGCCACGTCTGGGACGAGGACCTCGGCGAGTACACCAACCCGCTGCCGCGCTGGTGGGCGTGGCTCTTCTATCTGACCATCTTCTTCAGCCTGGGCTACCTCGTGCTCTATCCCGGCCTCGGCGGCTACAAGGGCGTGCTCGGCTGGACGCAGCTCGGCCAGCTCGAGGACGAGAACCGCAAGGCGCAGGCCGCCTACGGCCCGCTCTACGAGCGGCTCGCGGCGCAGGAGGTCACGGCGCTCGCGAAGAACCCCGAGGCGCTCGCGATCGGGCAAAAGCTCTTCCTCAACCACTGCGCCCAGTGCCATGCGTCGGACGGCGGCGGCAGCCGCGGCTTTCCGAGCCTCGCCGACCGCGACTGGCTCTGGGGCGGCACGCCGGAAGCCATCAAGGCGTCGATCGCCGAGGGCCGCACCGGCGTCATGCCCCCGTTCGGACCGACGCTCGGCGAGCAGGCCGTCGGCGACCTGCAGCACTACGTCGTCTCGCTCTCGGGCAACGCGCACGACTCGATCCGCCGCGCGCGCGGCGCGGCGCTCTACAAGACGGCCTGCGCCGCCTGCCACGGCGCCGAGGGCAAGGGCAACCCGGCGCTCGGCGCGCCCGACCTCACCGACGGCATCTGGCTGCACGGCTACTCGGGGATCGCCGACACGATCGCCAAAGGGCGCATTTCCCAGATGCCGGCCCACAAGGACCTGCTCTCGCCGGCCAAGATCCACCTGCTGACCGCGTACGTCCTGTCGCTGCAGGGCGGCCCGCCGAAATAGGTCCGGAGGAAGGCATGGCTCAACCTTCCGCCAAAGTCATCCCGATACAACCACAAGAAACATCGGGCACGGTAGAGCAGGCGCTCTACGAGATTCGCCGCGCGATCCACCCGCGCGCGGTGCAAGGCTGGTTTGCAGCCTGGCGCTGGCTCCTCGTCTGGGGCACGCAACTCGTCTTCTACGGTACCGCGTGGCTCGAATGGAACGGCCGCCAGGCCGTGCTCTTCGACATCGCCCATCGAAAGTTCTACATCCTTGGCCTCGTCTTGTGGCCGCAGGACATCATCTACCTGACGGTGCTGCTCATCCTCTCGGCGCTCGCGCTCTTCCTCTTCACCGCGGTGGCCGGGCGGCTGTGGTGCGGCTACGCCTGCCCGCAGACGGTCTACACCGAGATCTTCATGTGGATCGAGCAGAAGGTGGAAGGGGACCGGAATTCGCGGATCAAGCTGGACAAGGAGGGTCTTTCTTCGAGAAAAATTTTCCTAAAGGGAACAAAGCATCTGGTCTGGGCCGCCCTCGCGCTCTGGACGGGCTTCACTTTCGTCGGCTACTTCACCCCGATCCGCGAGCTATGGCGCGAGGTGACGACGCTTTCGACCGGGCCCTGGGAGACCTTCTGGGTTTTTTTCTACGGCTTCGCGACCTACGGCAACGCCGGCTGGATGCGCGAGCAGGTCTGCACCTACATGTGCCCGTACGCGCGCTTCCAGAGCGCGATGTTCGACAAGGACACGTTGATCATCACCTACGACACGAAGCGCGGCGAGCCGCGGGGCAAGGGCGCGGCGAAGGGCGACTGCGTAGACTGCAGCATCTGCGTGCAGGTCTGCCCGACCGGCATCGACATCAGGAACGGCTTGCAATACCAGTGCATCGGCTGCGCGGCGTGCATCGACGGCTGCGACCAGGTGATGCAGAAGGTCGGCAAGCCGCGCGGCCTGATCCGCTACTCGACCACGCACGCGCTGGAAGGCGTGCCGACGCGCGCCCTGCGACCGCGCGTGCTCGTCTACACGGGGGTCCTTTGCGCGATCGCACTCGCCGCGAGCGCGAGCCTGTACCTGCGGGTGCCGCTCAAGGTGGACGTGATCCGCGACCGCGCCGCGATCTCGCGCGAGGTCGAGGGCGGCCAGATCGAGAACGTCTACCGTCTGCAGATCATGAACACCGCCGAGCGCGAGCGCGCCTTCGAGATCGCCGCCGCGGGCCCCGTGACCCTGCAGCTCGCGAGCGAGCCGCGCGTCACGCTCGGGCCGGCCGACAGCCGCATGGTGCCGGTGCGCGTGCGCGCCGAGCGGGGGCTCATCGTCGCCGGAACGCACCCGATCCTGTTCAGCATCCGCGCGCTCGACGACGACAAGGTCTCGGTGCGCGAGAAATCCGTTTTCATCGTCCGATGAGCGCCGCGAAGCCCTGGTATCGCGAGCCCTGGCCCTGGCTGCTGATGGCCGGCCCGGCGGCCGTGATCGTCGCGGGCGTGGTCACCACCTGGATCGCGTTCGCGACCTTCGACGGCCTGGTGGTCGAGGACTATTACCGGCGCGGCCTCAACATCAACGCGACCCTCGCCTGCGAGCAGGCCACCCGCCCGGCGCGGGACGTCATGCGTGACCCGGCTTCCTGCCGGGGAACGGCGGCTAAATCGGTGCAAGGGGCGCGATGAAGACCGCGGTCCTCATCCTGTGGCCTTCATTCATCGTCGCCGGCATCGGCGAAGTGCTGTTTTTCACCGTTTTCGACCCGAAGGAGCTCTACCTCTTCGGTGAGCCCTCGAGCCTGAGCCGGCTTGCGGTCTACTCCATCGGGTTCTTCTTGTGCTGGGCGTTCGCCGCGGCTTCGAGCGCGGCGACCGTCCTCCTCTCGAAGGAGCCGCGCCGATGAGTTTCGTCGTGTGGCCGATGCCGGTGCTCTATGCCTGCGCCGGTTGCGCAGAGTTCGGGTATGCGGCGCCTCGGGTCGCGCGCGCGCTCGATGAGCGCGGGCTGGTCGAGGCGATCTGGCTCGGCCGCGCGCGGCTGCGCGTGACTGGGCGCTATCCGATCCTTTCGCTCGACGCGTGCGAAAAGCGCTGCGCCCGCGAGTGGGTCTGCGAACGCGGCGGCACGGTCGCGCTCGCTCTCGTGCTCGACCCGCTCGAGCGCGACGCTCCGGAGGTGGCGATTGCCCGCATTGCGGCCAGGCTGAGAAGAGTGCGCACATGACGTTCCGCTGGATGATTCCGGCGCTCGTGCTCGCGGGCGGCTCCGCGCAAGCGCAGGACACGCAGCGCGGCAAGTTCCTTTACGAAAACCATTGCCTGACCTGCCACTACGAGCGCATCCACAAGCGCGAGACGTCGAAATCGCTGGTCAAGTCCATCGCGCAGCTGCGCGTCGAGGTGGCGAACCGCGCGGCGCTGACGCAGCAGCGCTTCACGATCCAGGACCTCGACCACATCGCCGAATACCTGAACCGCAGCCATTACCGGTTCAAGCAATGACGTGAGCGCAACGCTGACCTTCCTCGGCGCGGCGGGGGAAGTCACCGGTTCGTGCTACCTGATCGACACCGGCGCGGCGAGGTTCCTCGTCGATTCCGGCATGTTCCAGGGCGGCGGCGACGCGCTGCGCAGGAACCAGCGCCTCGCTTTCGACCCGAGGGAGATCGCGTTCGTGCTGCTCACGCACGCGCACATCGACCATTCCGGCCTGATCCCGCGGCTCGCCGCGCAGGGCTTCCACGGGCCGGTGTATGCCACGCAGGCGACCGAGGAGCTGCTCGGCGTGATGCTGCCCGACAGCGGCCACCTGCAGGAGAGGGAGGCCGAGCGCGAGGACGCCGTGCCGCTCTATACCGCCGCGGAGGCGAAAAGCTCGCTCGCGCTCCTGCGGACTGTCGAATATGGCACCGCGTTCCGCCCGCACGAGGGAGTGCGCTGCGTGTTCCGCGATGCGGGCCACATCCTCGGCTCGGCGATCATCGAGGTGTTCGTGAAGGGAAGGAAGATCGTGTTCTCCGGCGACCTCGGCCAGCCTGGCCGCCCGATCGTGGCCGACGCGACGCGCATCGAGGAGGCGGATGTCCTCCTCGTCGAGTCCACCTACGGTGACCGCAACCACAAGAGCCTGGTGCAGACGCTGGACGAGCTCGCGTTCGCGCTCACCGACACGCTCGCGAGCAGGCGCGGCAACGTGGTGATCCCGTCGTTCGCGGTGGGGCGCACCCAGGAGCTCCTGCACTTCATCGCCGAGCTGCAGAAACAGGGCCGCGTGCCACCGGCCGACATCTACGTCGATTCTCCGATGGCGACGGCGGCCACGCGCATCACGCTCAGGCACGCGAAGCTGCCCGCGATGGAGTGCGTCTTCTTCACCGAGTCTCTCGAGGAGTCGATGCGCATCAACAACGTGCGCTCGGGCGCGATCATCATCCCGGCGAGCGGCATGTGCGAGGGCGGCCGCATCCGCCACTACCTGCGCTACAACATCTCGCGCCCCGAGTGTGCGATCGTCTTCGTCGGCTTCCAGGCGGCGGGCACGCTCGGCCGCCGGATCGTCGACGGCGCGAAGTCGGTGCGCATTTTCCGCGAGACCTACCCGGTGCAGGCGCGCACCTTCACGATCAACGGGCTCTCCGCGCACGCGGACCAGTCCGCGCTCCTCGGCTGGCTGGGCGGCTTCAGGCGGGCTCCCTCGCGAACCTGGGTCGTCCACGGCGAGCCTCTGGCAGCCCACGCGCTGCGCGACGCGATCGAGGCGCGCTACGGCTGGGACGCGCGCGTGCCGCAGCCGCGCGAGTCGGCCGAACTCTGACTCAGCGTATGACGAGCACCGGAATCTTCGAATGCGCGAGCACGCGGCTGGTCTCGCTGCCGAGGATCAGGCCGCCGACGGCGCCGCGACCGTGCGACGCCATGACGATCGCGTTGCAGCGCGCCGAGCGGGCGACGCGAAGAATGCCCTGCCAGTACTGCTCGTCGAACACGAGCTTCGTCCTGCAGGGGACGCGCGCAGCGCGCGCGACCCGCTGGGCGGCGCCGAGACATTTCCTGGCGGCCTTCTGCGTGGACTTCTCGTATTCGTGCCTTGAGAACGCACCGGCGTAGTAGATGCCGCCCTCGCTGTAGGCGGGGCGGACATACGGCGGCGCCACGTGGAGCGCGGTGATGCGCGCGCCCAGGGATTTCGCGAGCTTTACGCCTTCCCGCACGCCCTTCGCCGCGAGAGTGGATCCGTCGGTCGGAATCAGAATGTGCTTGTACATGGCCGTTCCTTTTCCCTTTCTTCAGGTGGTTTCTTGCAGGCGGGTCATCGCCTGCGCGAGCCGGGTACGAGCAGCACCGGCACGGGGCTGTAGCGGATCACGAGTTCGGCGTCGCTACCCAGGAGCATGCGCTTGACGCCGCGCCGGCCGTGCGTACCCATGACGATGACATCGGCGCGCCAGCGCCTCGCGTCGTCGACGATGAAATCGGCCACGCGCCGGCCCGCGCCCTCGACGAGCGCGGACTCGGTGCGAATGTTCAGGCCGCGCACGCGGCGCGCGATCCGGGCGAGCTTCCGCTTCCCGGCGGCCCGCACGGACTCGAGAATCGGGCCGATCGAGGCGCCGGCCTCGGACATGCTGAACACTGCCAGTTCGTCGACGACGTGGAGCAGGCGGAGCTTCGCACGCCCCGCTCGCGCCATCTTGACGGCTTCGGTCAGGCCCCGGTTCGAAACGGCGCAGCCGTCGACCGGGACCAGAATGCGCTTGTAGCTCATGGAACGGCTCCTTTCCCCAAAAGGATAGGAGCCCCGGCGGGCGCCGGCTTGACTCAGATCAACTGCGGTCGAAGCGGCTTAGTGGTCCTCGATGCGGGGCACGGAGTCCTCCGCGGGCTGGCCGGTGTCCGGATCGATCCAATTCGACATGCCGATCTCTTCCTCGGCCTCCTCGAGCGACTCGCCCGGCTCGTACGCGGACTCCTCGGCCGTGTTCATGGCCGCGACCGCTTCCTTCAGCGTCGGGAACGGGCCGTACTCCTCCTTGCGGTCCTCGCTCTGCCAGTAGAAGCCGCCGGGGCGCTCGACCACGCGCGCGCGCGCATCGTCGACCGGAGCCGCGGGAAGCTTCTTCTTTCCCATGCGGGCATTCTACAACGCGAGCGTTACCCCGGGTATTTCAGTTTTCGCGCAGGATGCGCTCCAGGCCGGCGATGTCGCGGATGCGCACGAATTTCTGCTGCACCTCGATCAGGCCTTCCTTCTGGAAGGCGGAGAAGAGCCGGCTCACGGTCTCGAGCTTGAGCCCCAGGTAGCTGCCGAGTTCCTCGCGCGTCATGCGCAGGTTGAACTCGGAGCGCGAGTAGCCGCGCGCGGTGAAGCGCTTGGACAGGTTGAGGAGGAACGTTGCCAGGCGCTCCTCGGCGCGCATCGAGCCGAGCAGCATCATAACGCCGTGGTCGCGGACGATCTCGCGCGCCAGGATGGCGTGCAGCTGGTGCTGCAGCGCGGGCATCTCGCGCGCCATTTCCTCGATCAGCGCGTAGGGCAGCACGCACACCTCGCTGTCCTCGAGCGCGGTCGCGGCGCCGTGGTAGCGGCCGGTGCCGATGCCCTCCATGCCGAGCAGCTCGCCGCCCATGAAGAAGCCGGTGACCTGCTCGCGGCCCTCGCCGTCGGTGACGCTCGACTTGAAGAAGCCGCTCCTCACCGAGTAGATGGCCTTGAACTCGTCGCCGGCGTTGAAGAGCGCCTCGCCGCGCCTGACGCGGCGGCGCGCGAACACGACCTTCTCGAGCTGCGGCAGGTCCTCGGCGCAGACGTCGGCGGGGATGCACAGTTCCCTGAAATTGCAGCCGGCGCAGCTCACCTCGAACTTGCACGGCAGCGGAGCGGTCCCGGCGACGGCGGGCTTGATGGCGATGGTGGCTTGCATGGCGAATCCCCTCAGTGTCGTGTGGCGACGCGTTGCGCGATGGCGTCGCGCAACGAGTCGAATTCCCTGCTCTTGTCGAAGAATCCACGCACGCCGAAGCGCCCGGCGAGCTGGCGGTACGGGTCGGCCGAGAAGTTCGAGAACATCAGGATCTCGATCTCCGGCGCTTGGTCGTGAACCGCGCGCAGCACGTCGAAGCCGGTGCCGTCGGCGAGCTGGATGTCGAGGATGACCAGGTCGGGACGCGACTGGAGGATCTGGCGCGTCGCCGCGGCGACGTGCGCGGCGTGCCCGACCATGTCGGCGCCGCAGCCGGCGAGAACCTCGCCCAGGCGCTCGCGGATGAGGGCGGAGTCCTCGGCCAGGAAGACGCGCAGCGGGGCGGCCTGTTCCCGGGCGGGTTGCGGGGTTTCCATGCCGCCAGTGTGCGGCGGCGCGGCCGGCGGGAGTATCAGCCGCGGCTGAATGACCCGTAGGAAAGCGGCGCACGCGCCGCTCGGAAGATTCCTACCCCGCCGCGAGCCTAAAAGAGCCTGTTCTCGAGCGCGTAGCGCACCAGCTCGGCGGTGCTCTTCAGGCCGAGCTTCTCCTGCAACCGGGTCTTGTGCGTGCTGACCGTCTTCACCGACAGGTGCAGCTGCTCGGCGATGTCGGTCTGGCTCTTGCCCTCGACCAGCAGACGGAGCACCTCGAATTCGCGGTTGGAAAGCGCCTGGTGCGCCGATGCGGACGCCACCAGGCTTGCCGCCGCCGCCTCGCCGATGTGCACGCCGCCCGCAGCGACCTTGCGCAGCGCGCCGACCAGCATCTCGGCGGCACTGTCCTTGTTGAGATACCCCGAGGCGCCGGCTTTTAGCGCGCGCGCGGCGTACTGGTCCTCGCCGTGCATCGAGAGCACGAGCAGGCGCAGCCCGGGGCGCTCGATCCGCAGGCGCTTGATGAGGTCGATGCCGGAGAGTCCGGGCATCGAGAGGTCGAGCAGCGCGACGTCGTACGCGTTGGCGCGCACCAGCGCGAGCGCCTGGTCGCCGTCGGCGGCCTCGGCCGCGACCTCGACGCCGGGCTGCGCGGCGAGGATGCGGCGCAGGCCGTCGCGCACGATCTTGTGGTCGTCGGCGATGAGCACCCGGATCATTCCGGGCGAATCATGCCGCAGTTTCGCCCTCCTTGCCCTGCATCGGCGCCCGCACGCGCAGGCGCGTGCCGCCGCGTGTCGCGGCTCCGATCTCGAGCGCGCCGCCCAGGTAGGCGAAGCGCTCGCGCATGCCTTTCAGGCCGAGCGAGCGCGGCTTGGCGAGGTCCGCCGGCGCGATGCCGCGGCCGTCGTCCTCGACCTCGAGGTGGATCGCGCCGTCGCGCGCCTCGAGCAGCACCCAGACGCGCTTCGCCCCCGAATGGCGCGCGACGTTGGTGAGCGACTCCTGCAGCGCGCGGTAGACCGCGGTGGACACATTCTTCGAGGCCGCGTGCAATGCTTCCGCCGGGGCGAGGCGCGCGTCGCAGGCGACGCCCGAGCGCCTGGCGAAGTCCTGCACCAGCCACCCCGCCGCGTCGGCGAGCCCCAGGTCGTCGAGCATGAGCGGGCGCAGGTCCGCCGAGATGCGACGCGTCGAAGCCACCGTCTGGTCGAGCAACGCGCGCATCGCCCTCGCCTTCTCGAGCAGGTCCGGGTCGGTCAGCTTCTCGCGGATGGCGGCGAGGTCCATCTTGAGCGCGGTGAGCAGCTGGCCGAGCTCGTCGTGCAGCTCGCGCGCGATGCGGGTCTTCTCCTCCTCGCGCGCCTCCAGCACCCGCGCCGAGAGCTCGCGCAGCTCGCGCTGCTGCGCGCGCAGCGCATCCTCGCCCTGCTTGCGCAGGGTGATGTCGCGCAGGATTACCGTGTAGTAGCGCCGGCCGGGTTCGCCGCTCTGCGAGATCGCGGCCTCGAGGGGAAACTCCTCGCCGTCGGCGCGCAGGCCCCACAGCGTCATGACGTCGCCCATCTTGCGGCTGGTGACGCCGGTGCGCCCGAAGTGCTCGACGTGGCCGTGGTGGCGCACGCGGAAGCGCTCCGGCAGGAAGCGCTCGAGCGAGCCGCCGAGCGCTTCGCCGCGCGGGCAGCGAAACACCTGCTCGGCCGCCCTGTTGAAGACCACGATGTTCTGCGCCGCGTCGACGGTCACCACCGCATCCATGGCGGAATCGATGATCGCCTCGAGGCGTGCTTCGCTCAGCTCGATGCGGCGCTCGGCGACCAGGACCTCGCGCGCCGCGACCAGCACGCCGACGCCGACGGCGACGATGTCGGCGACGAGCACGACGCCGAGCAGCCAGGGCAAGTCCATGCCGCGGTAGATCGCGACCAGGTTGGCGAGCAGCAGCGCGCCCAGCCCGGCGGATCCGGCCACGATCGCGACGGGGTGGCGCAACAGGCTCATGGCGCTGGTTTATCGCAGGGATTTGACCGGCGTCAATACCGCCCTTTTACCCGCACCCATAGTCGGGGCATGCATTCGCCCACGCGCGACCTGGTGGTCGACCCGGCGTTGATCCGCAAGTACGACGTGAGCGGCCCGCGCTACACGTCCTATCCGACGGCGGACCGGTTCATCGAGGCGTTCGGCGAGGACGACCGGCGCCGGTGGCTCGCCCGGCGCAACATCGGCGCCTTCGCGCTGCCGCTCTCGGTCTACGTCCACCTGCCGTTCTGCGAGCGCATCTGCTGGTACTGCGCCTGCAACAAGCTCGCCACGCGCGATCACGGCCGGTCCGCGAAATACCTCGGCTCCCTGGAAAAAGAGCTGGCGCTGCTCGAGCCGCTGCTCGGCGAGGACCGGCGCATCTGCCAGATGCACTGGGGCGGCGGCACGCCGACCTTCCTCTCGGACGAGGAGATAGCGCGGCTGCGGCGCATGCTCGATGCCCGTTTCCGGGCGGTCGAAGGCGCCGAGGCGTCGATCGAGATTGACCCGCGCAGCTGCACGCCGGGCCGCATGGCGCGCATCGCCGGCCTCGGCTTCAACCGGGTCTCGATCGGCGTGCAGGACTTCGACCCGGCGGTGCAGGCGGCGGTGCACCGCGTGCAGAGCGAAGACGAGACGCGGTGCGTGGTCGAGGAGGCGCGCGCGAGCGGCATCCGCTCGGTGAACCTCGACCTCATCTACGGGCTGCCGCGCCAGAGCGAGCAGAGCTTCGCCGCGACGCTGGACAAGGTCATCGACATCGCGCCCGAAAGGGTCGCTCTTTACAGCTACGCGCACCTGCCCGCGGTGTTCAAGCCGCAGCGGCGCATCGACGCGGCGGAGCTGCCCTCCGCGGACGAGAAGCTCGCCATCCTGACGCTCGCGATCGAGCGGCTCGCGGGCGCGGGATACGCCTACATCGGCATGGACCATTTCGCGCGCCCGGACGACGAGCTGGCGCTCGCGCAGCGCCAGGGGCGCCTGCAGCGCAATTTCCAGGGCTACTCCACGCATCCGGAGGCGGACCTCGTCGGCCTGGGCGTCTCCGCGATCGGCCGGATCGGGCCGACCTACAGCCAGAACCTGAAGCGCCTGGACGACTACACCGCGGCGCTCGATGCCGGGCGGCTGCCGGTGTGGCGTGGCATCGAGCTCACGCGCGACGACCTGGTGCGCCGCGCGGTGATCCAGGCGCTGATGTGCCATTTCCGCGTCTCGATCGAGTCGATCGAGCTCGCGCACCTGATCGATTTCCGCGACTACTTCGCCGGCGAGCTGGCGTCGCTGCGCGCGCTCGAGGGCGAGGGGCTGCTCGAGCTGGGCGACGAATGGATCGAAGTCACGCCTAGGGGCCGGCTACTGGTGCGCGCGATCTGCATGGTGTTCGACCGCTACCTGGCCGAGCACCGCCGGCAGCAGGCGTACTCGAAGGTGATCTGACGCCTGGACGCTAAAGGAGAAAGTCATGCACAAGACCATCCGCATCCTCCGCGACGAGCACCGCTCGATCGGCGCGGTGCTGCACGGGCTGCTCGCGCTCGTGCGTGCCTGCAAGGACCCGAAGCTGCAACCCGAGTTCACGGTGCTGTACGCGATGATTTATTACATCGACGCGTTCCCGGAACGCCTGCACCACCCGAAGGAGGACGATTTCCTCTTCTCGCGGCTGGCGGCGCGGGCGCCCGAGGCGAAGCCGCTCATCGAGGAGCTGCGCGCCGAGCACGTCGCCGGCGCGCGCATGATCCGGGAGCTCGAGGCGGCGCTGCTTGCCTTCCAGATCGACGGGCGGCGCGCGCTGGCAAAGCTGATCGAGTCCGCCGAGGCGTACGCGCGCTTCCACTGGGACCACATGAGCAAGGAGGAGAACAGGCTCCTGCCGCTCGCCGAGCGCCACCTGACCGAGACCGACTGGCGCCAGATCGACGACGCCTTCGCCGGCAACGAGGACCCGATCGCCGACCTGCGCGAGAAGGATTTCCGCGAGCTCTTCCAGAAGATCGTCGCGCTCGCGCCCGAGCCGATCGGCGTCGGCGAGGCCTGGAAAAAGCGGCCGGCCTGAGGCACGACCAGGCGGTCCCGGCCGGCGCGACGGTCGCTCAATGGCGCTGCTCACACCCGCCGAGCCGGAACCGGCGAGCCCGGCTAGCCATGCATGGTCAATCCGCCGGACACGCTCAGCACCTGGCCGGTGATGAAGTCCGCGTCGTCGCTCGCGAAGAAGGCGACCGCGCCGGGCAGGTCATCCGGCTTGCCCAGGCGCCCGAGGGGGATCGCGCGCCGGTAGGCTTCGCGCAGCTTCTCGGGGTTGCCCGCGCCCTTCATGAATTCCTCCAGCATGTTCGTCTCGGTGAGCCCGGGGCAGACGACGTTCAGGCACACGCCCTTGCTCGCCATCTCGCGCGCGAGCGTCTTGGTGAGCGCGATCAGGCCGCCCTTGCACGCGGAGTAGGGCGCCTCGCCCGAAGACCCGACACGGCCGGCGTCGGAGGCGATGGTGACGACCTTGCCGCGCCCGCGCTCGACCATTCCCGGCAGCACGCAGTGCAGCAGGTTCATCGCGCCGACCAGGTTGATCGAGAGGATCTTCTGCCAGAACGCGGGGTCGGTCTTCAGGAACGGCCGGAACATGTCCCAGCCGGCGTTGTTGACCAGGATGTCGACCGGGCCCGCTTTTTCGACCGCGCGTTTCACGCCCTCGTGGTCGGTGATGTCCACCTTTTCGGGCGCGTTCAGGTCGAACACGACGACGTTCGCGCCCTCCTCGCGGAAGCGGGCGACGATGGCGGCGCCGATGCCGGCGCTGCCGCCGGTGACGATGGCGGTCTTGCCCTTCAAGCCTCGCATGTCATTTCTCCTCTGGAACGACGGCGGTCGCCTCGAGTTCGATCTTGCCGGGCGAGTCGAGCAGGTCGGAGACGAAAATCATGCTCATGGCGGGGTAATGGCGGCCCATCAGCTCGCGCCAGACGCGCCCGAGCTCGGGCCGCGCCGCCAGGTACGCCGCCTTGTCGCAGCAAAAGGCCGTGATGCGGCAGATGTGCTCGCGCCGGCCGCCGGCCTCGGCGAGCACCGCCAGCACGTTGCGCAGCGCCTGCCTGAACTGCGGGACGAGCTCGGCGGACTCGAACTGCTGCTGCTCGTTCCAGCCGACCTGGCCGGCGACGAAGACCATGCGGCCCGACGCTTCGATGCCGTTGGCGTAGCCGACCGGCGGCTGCCAGCCGCGGGGCAGGAGGACCCTCATGGCGGCGTCATCCGTTGGTCCGCGGCGGATCGGGATCCTCGTCCCAGTCCGCTTTCGGCCGAGGCACCTTCTTCATCCATTCGCGGATGAGCCGGACGTGCTCGGCTTCGTCCGCCGCCATCTCGCGCGCTGCCTCGCGCACATGCTTCGGGGCGCGGCTCGCAGCGATACCCTCGTAGTACTTCTGCGCCTCGATCTCGCAGCGCAGTGCGATCTCCAGAGCATGCCATGGCTGCATGAGGTAGTGCAGCGAGGCGAAAGGCGCCGTTTCCAGTCCCTCCAGGCCGTCCCAGGCATAGGCGGGCGGCAGCAACGGAAGGCTCGGCCATCGCATCTCTTCGAGAATTTGCTTGGCGTGCTTCGCCTCGATATCGGCGAGCTTGCGGAAAAGCCGCGCCACTTCCGGGTTGTTGTGCGTCTCGAGCTGCTCGGCGAATTGCGCGTAGCGCTCGGTCGCCTCGAGCTCGATGGTGTAGGCGCGTGCCATGAAGTCGGCGTATTGCGAGGGCGCCTTTCTGGGTCGCGGTTTCATAGCTGGAAGGCCTTTTCGAGATCGTTCACGGAGCCGGCGCTGCCCGAGGCGCGGGCGGCATAGGGCGGCCGCCTGCCCTGGTAGAGCACACCGATGTTGAAACCGTCGTCGGTCATGAGGCGCCGCGCGGCGCGTCCCGGGTCGTCGGTCGGCGCCACCGGCGCGGGGTGCACCTGGTCCTTCCAGCCGCGCTGCTCCGGCCGGAACGTGACGCACGGGGAGAGCACTTCGATGAAGGAGAAGCCGGGATGGCGCACCGCCTCGGCGATCAGCGCCGCGCACCCGTTCGGGTCGCCCGAGAAGGCGCGCGCGATGAAGTTGGCCCCCGAGGCGAGCGCGATGACGAGCGGGTGGAACTCGCGTAGCCCGGTGCCCCCCGGCGCGAGCTTGGAGGACCAGTCGGGCTCGGTGGTGGGCGAGGGCTGGCCCTTGGTCATGCCGTAGACGTGGTTGTCCATCACGATGTAGGTCAGGTCGACGTTGCGCCGGCAGGCGTGCAGGAAATGGTTGCCGCCGATCGAGTAGCCGTCGCCGTCGCCGCTCGCGACCAGCACGGTGAGGTCCGGGCGCGCGACCTTCAGGCCGGTCGCGGCGGGCAGGGCGCGGCCGTGCACGCCGTGAAAGCCGTAGCAGCGCGTGTACGCCGGGATGCGCGAGGAGCAGCCGATCCCCGACACCACCGCGACGTTCTCCGGCCGCAGGGCGAGCGTCGCGAGCGCCTTGGTGATCGCCGAGAGCACCGAGTAGTCGCCGCAGCCCGGGCACCAGACCGGCTTGGTGTCGGACTTGAAATCCTTCGCCTGCAGCAGGGCGAGCGGCGCGTTCACGCGATCGCCCCCGCGATCTCCTGCGGGCGGAAAGGCAGCGGCCCCGGGCGGCGCAGGCTGCGCACGTCGGCGGGCAGCTCGTACTCCGAGCGCAGGTAGCGCAGGAACTGGCCGCTGTGGTTCTGCTCGACGACGATCACGCGCTTGACGCCCTCGAGCGCCTTCTTCAGCTTGCCGGGCTGCGCCGGAGAGAGCAGCCGCAGCGACACGATCCTGATCGGTTTTCCGGCCAGGGCTTCCCGGACCGCGCCCGTGCACGACCCGAACGTGATCACCGCGGTATCGCCTTCGCCTTCGATGCTCGCCCAGCGCTCGCCGGGGTCGAGCTGCGCGAGCTTGCGCGCGCGCTTGTCCATCTGCGCCTGGTGGTCGCCCGCCTGCGAGGAGGGCAGGGCGCGCTCGTTGTGCTCCAGGCCGTCGGCGGTATAGGTGCAGCCCGGCGTGCCGGGAATCGCCATCGGCGAGACGCCCGAAGGGGTCATCGCGTAGCGGCTGTAGGTCCCGTTTGCTTTCGCCTTTTCTCTTTCACGCCTTTCTCCTGAAACCGGAGGCGCATCGATCACCGCCCTCGCTTGCCCGAAGTATTGATCGGACAGGACGATCGCGGGCACCTGCAGCGACTCGGCGAGCCCGACCGCCCACTCGGTGGCGGCGATGCAGTCCGGGATCGAGTTCGGCGCCACGACGACGTGCGGCGCGTCGCCGTGCATCCCGTAGAACGCGATGTTGAGATCGGCCTGCTCGGTCTTGGTCGCGATGCCGGTCGAAGGGCCGGTGCGCATCACGTCGACCACGACCACCGGGATCTCCGCGGCCACGCCCAGGCCGAGCGCCTCGGTCATGAGCGAGAGGCCGGGGCCGGAGGTGGCGGTGAGCGAGGGCACGCCGCCGAAGGAAGCGCCGAGCGCCATGTTGATCGAGGCCAGCTCGTCCTCGGCCTGCACGAGCGAGCCGCCGACCCTGGCGAGCGCGGGCGCGAACCACTCGAGCAGCTCGGTCGCGGGCGTGATCGGATAGGCGGCCACGAATCGCACCCCACCGCGCAGCGCGCCGTAGCCGGCCGCCTCGTTGCCGGTGATGAGCCAGCGCGCGCCGCCGGCTTTCGGCTTTTCCAGGACAAAATCGTCCGGGAGCGGAAAGGCAAAACCGGCCCGCAGGGCGGCGATGCCGGCATCGAGTCCCTTCTTCATCGATTTGCGCGCCGCGGCCTCCAGCGCTTGCGCCGGAAGCCCGACGAGGCCGCCGAGCACGCCGAGCGCGACCATGTTCGGCCACGCGCCTTGGATTTCGCCGGCCAATTTTTTCAAGGGAACAGGAACATAGCGCGCGCCGCTCTTGAGAAAACCATCGGGCGGCTCGCCGCGCGCCGGGTCGCCGACGAGCAGGCTCTGCGGCGCGAGCGGGATCTCGGCGGCGAAGCGCGCCACGTTCTGCCAGTCGATCGCGGCGAGCACGTGGCAGCGGTCCTCCTGCGCGTCGGTGGGGAAGGTGGCGAGTCGCAGCATTGCCGCGGCCTCTCCGCCCCGGATCTGGGGTCCGCTCGAGCGGGTCATCAGGCCGTAGCAGCCCGCGAGCGCTGCCGCCTCCAGCAACATATTGCCGGCGGTCATGACCCCGGCGCCGCCGCTGCCGGCCAGGGCCAGGGAAACGGAGTCGCGCATCGCCGCAATGTGGCGCATCGGCCCGCGCAAACCTTGAGCCATGTCAAATCGGGCCGCTTCCCCCGGGGGAAGATGCCAAAACGCCCTGAACCGGCACTCGAGGGCGTATCTGAAAGGAGAGGAACCATGGCGGCACCCGAAACGCGTTTCCTGAGAAGCCACGACCTGGCCGAGATCGCCGTGCCCGGCGTGCGCGTCGAGCGCCGGCCGGCGCTCGAGCCCGGCGGCAAGCCCGCAGCCGGCCTCACCAACGCGTGGATCTGGCTCGACAACCCGTCGCAGTACAACTCCTACACCACCGAGATGGTGAAGGCCGTGATCCTCGCCTTCCGCGCGGCCTCGAACGCGCGCGACGTCAATTGCGTCGTCTTCACCGGGGTGGGCGACAAGGCCTTCTGCACCGGCGGCAACACCAAGGAATACGCCGAGTACTACGCCGGGCGCCCGCAGGAGTACCGGCAGTACATGCGCCTCTTCAACGACATGGTTTCGGCGATCCTCGCCTGCGACAAGCCGGTGATCTGCCGGGTGAACGGCATGAGGATCGGCGGCGGCCAGGAGATCGGCATGGCCTGCGACTTCTCGGTCGCCCAGGACCTCGCGCGCTTCGGCCAGGCCGGCCCCAAGCACGGCTCGGCGCCGATCGGCGGCGCGACCGACTTCCTGCCGGTGGTGGTCGGCGCGGAGCGCGCCATGGCCGCGTGCATGCTGTGCGAGCCGTTCTCGGCGCACGAGGCCTACCACATGGGGATGCTCACCGACATCGCGCCCGCCCTCAAGGTGGACGGACAGTTCATCGCCAATCCGCTCGTCGAGACCAAGCGCGTCTATGACGATTTTGGAAGGCTGGCGTTTGGCAAGCCGAAGGCGGGTGAAGAACTCAAGAAAGCAAAGGAGATCCTTGCCAAAGGCAAAGTCGACCTCTCTCTTCTCGATCAGAAGATCGAAGAGCTCTGCGGCAAGATGCTGCTCACGTTCCCGGATTGCACGACCAAGACCGTAGAGGAGTTGAGAAAGCCCAAGCTCGACGCCTGGAACCTCAACAAGGAAAATTCGCGCGCCTGGCTCGCCCTCAACATGGTCACCGAGGCGCGCGCGGGCTTCACCGCCTTCAACGAGGGCCCGAAGGACAACCGCGAGGCCGACTTCGTCAAGCTGCGGCAGAGGATCGCCGCCGGCCAGCCCTGGGTGGGGTCGCTGCACGACGAGATCCAGCCAAAGAAATGAACGAGAGCCCGCTCAAGGCCTGGGTCGAGCGCGACGGCGTGCTGCTGCGCCTGCGGCTCGCGCGGCCGAAAGCCAACATCGTCGATGCCGAAATGATTTCGGCTCTTGACGAATGTTTTTCCAAATACAGGAACAACAATGGATTGCTCGCGGCCTTGCTCGATCACGAGGGGCCGCACTTCTCCTTCGGCGCGAGCATCGAGGAGCACCTGCCCGAGAGGTGCGCCGAGATGCTCGCCGGGCTGCATGCGCTGCTCTGCGCGATGGTCGCCTGGCCAAAGCCGATCCTCGTCGCCGCGCGCGGCCAGTGCCTGGGCGGGGGGCTCGAGGTCGCGCTCGCCGCCAACCTACTCTTCGTCGCGCCGGACGCGAAGCTCGGGCAGCCCGAGATCAAGCTCGGTGTATTCGCGCCCGCCGCCTCGGTATTCCTGCCGCTGCGCATCGGCCAAGGGCGCGCCGAGGACCTGCTGCTCTCGGGACGCTCGATCGACGCGCCTGCGGCGCTCGCCTGGGGCCTTGCCGCCGAGATCGCCGACGATCCCGCTGCAGCGGCGCTCGCCTGGTTCGACAAGCACCTCGCCGACAAGAGCGCCGCCTCGCTCGCCTACGCGGTGCGCGCCGCGCGCGAGCCGTTCTCGGACCTCGCGCGCCTACGCCTCGCCGACGTCGAGGAGCTCTATCTCCAGGAGCTGATGGCGACGCGCGACGCGAAAGAGGGCCTGAGCGCTTTCATGGAAAAGCGCCGGCCGAAATGGGAGCACCGATGAGCGTCCAGGAGGTCGTGGCGCGCTGCCAGGCCCTCTTCGAGGACCTCGAGTTCAAGGCGGTCAAGAGCTGGAAGGCGGCGGCGCCGGGGCGCAAGGCGATCGGCTACATGCCGATCTATGTGCCGCGCGAGATCATCCACGCCGCCGGCATGCTGCCGGTCGGCGTCTTCGGCGGCGGCGACCAGCTCGAGGTGATCCAGGGCGACGCCTACTACCAGAGCTACATCTGCCGCATCCCGCGCTCGACCGTCGAGCTCGGCCTGACCGGCCGTCTCGATTGCCTGGACGGGATGCTCTTCCCCTCGATCTGCGACGTGATCCGCAACCTCTCAGGTATGTGGCAGATCATGTTCAAGGGCAAGTACGTCAAGTACTTCGACCTGCCGCAGAACTACGACGACGCGACCGGCGGCAAGTTCTACAGGGAGGAGATGGAGAATCTAAGGAAAGATCTTTCTTCCCTGGCTGGAAAGGAAATAACAGAGCAAGACCTGAAAGATTCCATATCGGTCTACAACGAAAACCGCAAGGCCGTGCGCGAGCTCTACGCCTACCGCGCGCGCGAGCCCTGGCAGGCGCCGACTTCCGAGGTCTACCTGGTATTGCGAGCGGGGTGCGTTTTGCCTCCGGAAGAACACACCCTGTTGGTAAGGCAATACCTGAATGAAACCAAAAAACAAAAACGGCCGCAGCGGGATAACGCGCGTGTCGTCCTCACAGGCTCGTTCTGCGAGCAGCCGCCGCTGGGACTCATCAAATCGATCGAGATGGCGGGCTGCTACGTGGTCGACGACGACTTCCAGCTCATCCACAGCTGGCTGCTCGACGATGTGCCGGTCGACGGCGATCCGCTCGAGGAGCTCGCAAGGGCGTTCCTGCACCGCTCGGTGCAGACCTCGTCGAAGTACGACGAGCGCAAGGAAGACAAGGGCAAGCACCTGCTCGGGCAGGTGAAGGCGCGCGGCGCGGAAGGCGTGGTGTTCGCGGCGGCGTCCTTCTGCGATCCGGCGCTGCTCGAGCGCCCGATGCTGCAGGAGATCCTCGCGAAGCACGGGATTCCCTACACCGCTTTCAAGTACGCGGAGAACACCGGCCAGATGGCGCCGATCCGCGAGCAGGCCGGCACCTTCGCCGACTCGATCAAACTCTGGAGCGCCGCATGAGCACCGCCCCGATCGCAATGCCCGCGTCGAAGAAGAAGCCCGCAGTCGTCAAGGAAGACGCGATGTGGCTGCAGAAGGAGCTCATCAACCGCAACTACCACGAGCTCGCGACAGCGCGGCAGGCCGGGCGGAAAGTGTCGGCGACGTTCGTGCCGGGCAACCTGAACGAACTGCTCATGTGCTTCGACTTCGCGCGCAGCCTGCCCGAGACCAACGCGCTGCAGAACGCGATGCGCAAGAAGTCCGGGAAGATGGTGCTGGATGCCGAGCGCGACGGGCACTCGGAGGACGTGTGCACCTACGTGAAAGCCGACCTCGGCATGATGCTGCAGGGCGAGGTGGGCCCCACCGGCGAGCCGCTGCCCAAGCCCGACGTGCTGCTCCTTTCCTACACGGGCTGCTTCACCTTCATGAAGTGGTTCGAGCTGATCCGCCAGAAGTACGGCTGCGAGACGACGATGCTGCACGTGCCCTACCAGGGCGACGGCAAGATCAACCCGGGGATGCGCCGCTACGTCGTCGACCAGCTGAAGGAAAAAGTGATCCCGACGCTGGAGCGCGTCTCGGGCGTCAAGTTCGACATCGACCGGCTGCGCGAGTACATGAAGGAGTCGGCGAGGGCCGAGGAGGACCTGGTGCGCGTGCTGCAGACCGCCAAGCACCGGCCGAGCCCGATCGACGGCTACTTCGGCGCCGTGTACTACATCGGGCCGATCTTTACCGCCTTCCGCGGCGTTCCCGAGGCGACGCGCTATTACGAAGTTTTAAGGAAAGAAGTTCAAGAAAGAATGCAAGCGGGTAAAGGTCCCGTCACGCCGGAAGGCGAGCTCGCGGGAGAGAAATACCGCCTGGTGGTCGAAGGGCCGCCGAACTGGACCAGCTTCCGCGACTTCTGGAAGATGTTCTACGACGAGGGCGCGGTGGTGGTCGCCTCGACCTACTCGAAGGTCGGCGGCGTCTACGACTTCGGCTTCCGCCACGATCCGGACCGGCCGCTCGAGTCGCTCGCCGAGTACTGCCTCGGCTGCTACACCAACCTCAACTTCCCGAAGCGCATCGACATGATCTGCCGGTACATGGACGAGTACCAGGCCGACGGCCTGCTGATCAACTCGATCAAGAGTTGCAACAGCTTCTCCGCGGGACAGCTGCTGATCCTGCGCGAGGTCGAGAAGCGCACCGGCAAGCCGGCGGCCTTCATCGAGTCCGACCTCGTCGATCCGCGCTACTTCTCGGCCGCGAACATAAAAAATCGGCTCGAGAGTTACTTCCAAATGATCAAGCAAAAGAGAACCGCGAGTGAAAACGTTTATCGGCATTGATCTGGGCTCCACCACGACCAAGGCTCTGGTCATCGACGAGGACCGCAACGTCCTCGGACGGGGCATCACCAACTCGCGCTCCAACTACGACACCGCAGCGACCATCGCCAAGCAGGAAGCGCTCGTTTCCTCCCGGTTTTTTCTTTTCAGGGAAAGCCTTTCCCGGGAAAACGCGCTGGATGGGGGGCTGGACGCGTTCCTCGGGCAGCTCGAGCGCGACTTCCGGCTCGAGCAGTACCTCGAGCAGCTCGGCGACCTCGAGCAGGTCTGCCACCGCAACCTCGCGACGGCGAAGTTCGGTGACGCGGCGAAAGGGGTTGCTCATGCCCTGGAAAGGGTTTTTTCCCTTCTGAGAGCCGAAGCGCCGCAGTTGTTCGCTCTGGGAGCGAGAAGGAAAAGCGATTTCTTCCGCGACATCGCGGGCGCGCAGTACCTCGCGCTGGGCGAGCAGGTGGCGAAAGACCTGGGCGTGCGCTACGACATGCTGCTCAACGTCTTCGACCGCTCGATCCTCTCGACCGAAAGCAAGGTCTACACCGACCAGATCAAGGCGCACCTGCTGGCGGCCCTGGAGCGCACGTTCGTGGCCCTTCCCGAATCGAAAAAATTCTCGGAACAGATCAGAAAACCCATTCAATCCGTCCTCGACACCGAGCTGGAGGAGACCTACGTGGTCGGCACCGGCTACGGCCGCGCGCGGCTGCCGTTCTCCAAGGAACACATCCGCTCCGAGATCCTCTGCCACGGCCTGGGCGCGCACGTCATGTACCCGAACACCGCCACGGTGCTCGACATCGGCGGCCAGGACACCAAGGCGATCCAGGTGGACAAGCAGGGCATCGTCGAGTCGTTCCAGATGAACGACCGCTGCGCCGCGGGCTGCGGGCGCTACCTCGGCTACATCGCCGACGAGATGAACATGGGCCTGCACGAGCTCGGGCCGCTCGCCATGAAGGCGACCAAGACGATCCGCATCAACTCGACCTGCACCGTGTTCGCGGGCGCCGAGCTGCGCGACCGGCTCGCGCTCGGCGAGAAGCGCGAGGACATCATGGCGGGGCTCCACCGCGCCATCATCCTGCGCGCGATGTCGATCCTCGCGCGCTCGGGCGGCATCCGCAACGAATTCACCTTCACCGGCGGCGTGGCGAAGAACGAGGCGGCGGTGAAGTCGCTGACGGGCCTGGTGCGCGAGAACTACGGCGAGCTGACGCTCAACATCAACCCCGATTCGATCTACACCGGGGCGCTCGGCGGCGCGACCTTCGCATGGCGCGCGGTGGTGGAGGAAGGCAAGAGCGCCGAGCACATGGGAGAGAAGGCTGCGGCATGACCTACACCACGGGCATCGACATCGGCTCGGGGGCCGTGAAGACGGTCCTGTTCAAGGACCAGCAATGGCTGGCCAAGCGCGTGGAGCGCATCCGCCGGCGCGACCCGATGGAGCTCGCGCGCCAGGGTTTTGACGAGGTGCTGAAAGAAAAAGACCTGGAGGAAAAGGACATTTCATACGTCGCGACGACAGGCGAAGGGGAAAACGTCAAGTTCGCCACCGGGCATTTCTACTCGATGACCACGCACGCGCGCGGCGGCGTGTTCCTCAACCCGGAGGCGCGCGCCGTGGTCGACATCGGCGCGCTGAACGGCCGCGCGATCTACATCGACGAGCGCGGCAAGGTGCTCTCCTACAAGATGACCAGCCAGTGCGCCTCGGGCTCGGGCCAGTTCCTCGAGAACATCGCCCGCTACCTGGGGGTCGCGGTCGAGGAGATCGGCCCGCTGTCGAAGACCTCGCAGAACCCCGAGAAGGTGAGCTCGATCTGCGCTGTGCTCGCCGAGACCGACGTGATCAACATGGTCTCGCGCGGCATCGCCACGCCCGACATCCTGAAGGGCATCCACATCTCGATGGCCTCGCGGCTGGTGAAGCTGCTGAAAGTCACCGGCATCACCAGGGGAACGGTGCTCCTGACCGGGGGCCTCGCGCTGGACGACGGCCTGCTCGCCGCGCTCCAGGAGGAGCTGGTCGACCAGAAGATCGCCGGCATCACGGCGGTGAGCCACCCGGATTCCATCTATGCGGGAGCGATCGGCGCGGCACTTTGGGGAAGTTTTAGATTTAGCAAGATAAGAGAGCTCCAACAGCGCGTCGCAGCCTAGGAGAACCACATGGCGCTACTCATCAATGAAGCCTGCACGCTGTGCGACGCCTGCGTGCCGGTGTGCCCGAACGAGGCCATCAAGGCGGGCGATCCCCTCTACATCATCGACCCCGCCAAATGCACCGAGTGCGTCGGCGCCAAGGACGAGCCGCAGTGCAAGCTCGTCTGCCCTTCGGACTGCATCGTGAAGGACCCGCAGCACGAAGAGACGCCCGAGGAGCTGCAGGCGAAATACGAGGCGCTGCATGGCTGACGCGGTGCTGCGCCATCCGCACCCGGCGGCCGGGATCCGGCCCCTCGCCGCGGGGGACCTCGCCGCGGTCGCCGCCATCGACCGTGAGCTCTCCGGCCGGGGCCGGTCGGCGTACTTCACGCGGCGCCTCGAGGCGGCGCTGCGCGCGCCCGACCTGCACGTCCAGCTCGCTGCGGTCGAGCAGGGCACCCTGCGCGGCTTCGTGCTCGCGCGGCTGCTCGAGGGCGAGTTCGGCCGCGCCGAGGCGGCGCTCAGGCTCGAGACCATCGGCGTCGCGCGCGCCGCGCAGGAGCACGGCGTGGGCGAGCTGCTCATGCACGCGCTGGAAGAAGCGGCGCGGCGCCGCGCGGTGCGCGAGCTGCGCACGAGCGCGAGCTGGCGCGAGCACGCCGTGCTGCGCTTCCTGGATCACTCGGGCTGGTCGCTCGGCCGCAACCACGTGTTCGAGTGCGCGCTCGCCGAATCGGCCTGGTTCGGGCCGCGCGAGGTGCCGGTGGACGCGCCCCTCGCGCCGCACGACCCGAACGACTACAGCGCTTCCCGCGGCAACGACTACGAGACCCTGGCGCGCGACCTCATCGACGTGGGGGTGCTCAGGGCGGCCGACCTGCAAGGCATCGTGCGCATCGACCGGCGCCTGACCGAGCATGACCGCAGCGTCTACCTGCGCCACGCGCTCGACGAGGCGCTGCTCGACTCCTCCGTCCGCATCTCGCTCGCCGCACGCGCCGACGGCGCGCTCGCCGGCTTCCTCATGGCGCGGGTCGACTTCGGCGATTTCGGCCGCCCGGCGCCCGTCGCGGTCATCGACACGATCGGCGTCGACCCGATGCGGGTGGGTTTGGGCTTCGGCCGCGCGCTGCTCTCGCAGCTGATCCTCAACCTCGCCGCGCTCGGCGTGGAGCGCATCGAGACCGTGGTCGCCCCGGACGCCTGGGACCTGCTGCGCTTCTTCACGTGCGCGGGGCTGCATCCCTCCGAGCGGCTCGCCTTCGCCAAGCACCTCGACTGATGCAGGCGCTCACCTGCCAGGTCAACCGGCGGCTGCACGAGGAGCACGTCGCGGTGATCGCGCTCTGCGCCAAGCTCGAAGCCACGCTCGCCTCCGGCACGCCCGACCCCGCGGTGATCAGCGCCGCGCTCGCCGCCATCGCGGACGAAGTCGAGCGCCATTTCGTGTTCGAGGAAGAAGAGCTCTTCCCGCGCCTCAAGGACGCGGGCGAGGGCGACCTCGTAGATCTGCTCCTCGAAGAGCACGCCTCGGTCCGCGACGCCGCTCGCCGCTTCTCCGCCGCCGCCCGCCAGACTCCCCCCGGGCCCGACCTTCGCCCCGCCGGCCTCGAGTTCGCCGAGCGCCTCGCCTCCCACGCGCAGAAGGAAGAAATGTCGGTCCTCCCCTTGCTCGAAGACCTCCTCGACGCCGACACCGACGCCGAGTTGATCGTCGGCTACGTCGCATAGGGCGCGGGACGCCCTGCGATCGCGGCGCGCTCACCGTAAGAGTTTCGGGTACTTCTTCTCGCGCAATTCCTTGACAGCTTTGTCTGTCAGCTTCCAAGCGTCCCCCTTGAGGCGCGCGATGATTTCGTTCCAGACTTTGCCGAATGCCTCAATGGCGTCGTCCTCGTTGAAGCGGACCCCGGCGGGGAGGAGCGGATCGACGTCCTCGGTCAGGCTGCGGGTCAGCTTTCCCAGCATCCGCTGTTCGGCCTCCGCGCGCGAGATCGGATGCCCCTCCAGCTCCAGGTAGTGCTCGAAACAGGCGATTGTTTTGCCGGGGTTGAGTGCGAGCTGCTTCAGCCCCTCGTAGAGATCGAACAGATCCCTGCCCTGTCGGCGCTGGAGAAGCGCCCGCAGCTTCGTCCCGAACAGCTCCTCCGGCTCGAATGACACGATTTCGGCTCGCGCCTGGTGCCAGCTGCTCGCGAGTTCGAACGCATAGGTCTTGAGGCCCAGCACATTGGCGTGCTCGCGGGTGTTGATCTCGACCTTCAGGTTGAGCTCGGTTTCCGGGGCCACTTCCGGGGTGAAGCGGAAGAGGAGACGCGTCGAATGGCCGGCGCGATTGCGGGCGCAATCCCCGAGCCACGCCAGCGCCTCGCGCACCGCGTCGATTGTCGGGCCGATCCGCTCGGGGCGTACCTGCACCAGGTCGATGTCCTCCGAGTAGCGCAGCGGCCGGCGGAAGAGCAGCTTGTTGATCGCGGTGCCGCCACGAAAAGCGATCCTGCCTTTCAGCCTCGGCGCGTTGAAGAGATCGCAGAGCGCACGGCAGATGACGAGGTCCTGCTCGACCTGCCTGAGGTCCGGCCACGGCGCGCGCGCGCTCCACTCCTGAAGGTAGGCGCGCGGGATCAAGCCTCGACCTCGACCCGCTCATTGATCAGCAACATCCACTTGGCATTCTTTTCCCGCAAGGACGCGAGCGCGGAGACCAACGGTCTGGCCGCGGGATCGAGCAGCTTCAAGGACTTCGCTGCGCGGGCGAACGGCTCCAAGGCCTTCGCCTGCCGCGAATGCCGCGCAAGCTCGAGCAGATAGCCGAGTCGCCTGACCGACGAGTTTTCGTAGACGCGGGCGAGCCTGGCGAGCTCGCGGGAATCCGCCTTGCCGCCCAGGTCCTTCGCGATCTGCGCCACGCCGTGAATGCCCGCGGCCCGGTGGAGGTAACGCGCGCAGTCGAGAAGGGTCAGCTCGGCGCCGGCGACCTTCGCGAAGCCCGCGTCGCTTTTCATCTGCCCGAGCCATTCGGGCTTGTTCGCCTCGGCGAAGGCATGCGGGGCATGGTAGATGAACTGCAAGCGGTGGCGCCCGATCTCGAAGCCTCGCAACTGCTTCGGGACGATGACCTGGAACACCATGGCGGCCTGGCCGGTGGAGCCGTGGAACGCGGCTGCCCGGAGCAGCGAGATCCGGTAGTCGATGCCCTGGTGCTTCATCAGCGGATCGATCCAGCGCACGGGATCAGGCGCCCCGAGCGCCCGATCCTCCGGTCGAAGGATCAGGTAGAAACCATGCCTGGGGTTCGCCAGGCGCCGCCTCCTGATGAGCCGGCTGACCGCGGCGACGAGGCCCTGTGGCGCCAGGCCGAGCGCCCGCAGCGCCTCCTCGCGAGAAAAGTAGGCGCGGCCGCGCTCAAGCTGCTGGTCCAGGTAGGCATCCAGAGGAGCCATTCCCCTATCATATGCAAAACATGATCATTCTGCAAATGTTTCGCGTATGATTGGGGATGCCGCCCCAGGCGTCTGGGGGTTCGAACCCCGGTGATCGCCGTGGACGGAGAGCTAGGCGTTCTTCAGCCGCAGATCGCGCACGCGCACGGCCTTGCCCTGCGAGCGCGGCACTTCGCCGGGTTTCTTCACGACGACGCTCGCGGTGACGCCGATCAGGCTCTTGACGTGGTGCCGCACGCGCTCGGCGGCGGTGGGGTCTTCGGATTCGACTTCGATCGTGAGTTCGTCGAGGCTGCCCTTGCGCTCGACCACGAGCTGGTAGTGGGGCGCGATGCCGGGGAGGGCGACCAGCACCGCCTCGATCTGGGACGGGTAGACGTTCACGCCGCGGATGATCAGCATGTCGTCGTTGCGGCCGGTGATGCGCTTGATGCGCACGTGCGAGCGGCCGCAGGCGCAGTGCTTGCGCGTCACGCGCGTGATGTCGCGCGTGCGATAGCGGATCATCGGCAGCGCCTCTTTGGTGAGCGTGGTGATGACCAGCTCGCCCGGCTCGCCGTCGGGCACCGGCTTGCCGGTGTCGGGGTCGATCACTTCGAAGAGGAAATGGTCCTCCCAGCCGTGCAGGCCGTCCTGCGCCTCGCACTCGACGGCGACGCCGGGGCCCATGATCTCCGAGAGCCCGTAGACGTCGATCGCCTTCAGGCCGAGGCGCTTCTCGATCTCGCGCCGCATGGCCTCGCTCCAGGGCTCGGCGCCGAAGATGCCGATCTCGAGGCTGCTCTTGCGCAGGTCGGCGCCTTCCTTCTCGGCGACCTCGGCGATGTTGAGCGCGTAGGAGGGCGTCGCGCAGAGCACGCGCGCCCTGAAGTCGCGGATCAGGAGCACCTGCCGCTCGGTGGCGCCGCCCGACATCGGCACCACGGTCGCGCCGAGCCTCTCGGCGCCGTAGTGGGCGCCCAGGCCGCCGGTAAAGAGGCCGTAGCCGTAGGCGTTGTGCACCACGTCGCCCGGGCGCGTCCCGGCGCAGGCGAGCGAGCGCGCCATCAGCCCCGCCCAGGTCTCGATGTCGCGCGGCGTGTAGCCGACCACCGTCGGCTTGCCGGTCGTCCCGGAGGACGCGTGCAGGCGCACGAGCTTCGCGCGCGGCCGCGCGAACAGGCCGAAGGGGTAGTGGTCACGCAGGTCGCTCTTCAGCGTGAAAGGCAGCGCGCGCACGTCCGCGAGCGAGCGCAGGTCGCGCGGCGCGATGCGCGCCTCGTTCATGCGCTTCGCGTGCAACGGGACGTTGTCGTAGGCGAGCTTCGCCGTGGCGCGCAGCCGGCGCAGCTGCAGCGCCTCGAGCGCCTCGCGCGGCATCGTCTCCGCCTCGCGCTCGAAGAAGAAGCCCGCGGCGCGCTTTGGCGACCGCGCGCGGTGCGTGTGGATCCGGCCGGCGTACCTGGGTTGCAGCAGGGCGTTCATCGGCTGCCTCGAACGGGAAGTTTCGGAAGCGAGAATCCCTGGTTCAGCGCCGCGCGCGTCACCAGGGTGCTTTTCGCGTGCCAGCCGGCGCCGATTGCGGCGAGCGCGCAGACGGCGGCCGGCAGCGGCGCGTACGTCGGCGGCAAGGCGAACGCCGCGGCGGCGAGCGCGAGCGCGCCGAAGGTGCCGAACCAGAGCATCACGGGGGTGACGCCCTGGAGCGCGGCGCGCGGCGCGCCGGTGAGCCGCGGCGCGGCCACCGACTCGTAGGCGTACCAGGCGAGCGCGCGCAGCAGCAGGGCGGCCGCGACAACGCCGTAGACGAGCCAGCCCGGCTGGCGCCAGGCGAGCGCGAGCAGCAACGCGAGCGCGGCGCCCTCGGCCAGAGCGGTCGCGATCATGAAGGGGACGATGCGCGGCTCGCGCCAGGCCGGGATGCCCTTCGAGGCCTTGAGGATGCGCGCCTGGGCCCAGGCATAGGCGAACGCGAGCGCGCCGAGCGCCGCCTCGGTCCAGAAGCCGGGCAGGAAGAACGCCGCCGCCGCGGCGCAGGCGAGCGCCGTCCCGAGACAGGCCTCGCGCGCCATCCACGAGGTCCAGGGGTTGAAGAGCACGTGCAGCGCGCGCCACGGGCGGCCGATCTTCAGCCAGACCGAGACGAGGCCCAGGCCGACGAGCGCCAGGCCGAGCAGGAGCGCGACCGCGCGCGCCGGACCGGGCGGCAGAGCGAGCGCGGCGGCGAGGAGCAGGCCGCTGCCGCTGCCGCCGAGCACGAAGTTGCCGGTGGCGCGCCAGTCCCAGTGGCGCTGCACCCAGGGGTCCGGGCCGTACGGGCTCACTTCCTGTCCCACAGGTAATAGAACCCCGGCTCGGTGCCGAGCTCCTCGTGCATGCGGAAGGACTGGTTCTCGGCGAGCAGCTCCGAGACGTTGCTCGCCGGTTCCCCGATGTCGCCGAAATGCAGCGCCTGCGCGATGCAGCTGTTGACGCAGGCCGGCGTCGCGTCGGGATCCACTCCCGGCTTGAGGCCTCGCGCAAGGCCCGCGTCGACGCGCTCGGAACAGAAATTGCACTTGGTGGAGACGCCGATTCGCCCGGGGTCGAAGCGCTTCCTCTCCGGCTCGATCGGCTCGCCGTAGGCGAAGGCCGGCTCGTTCACCCGGTAGCGCGCCTGGTAGGGGCAGGCCACCGCGCAGTAATCGCAGCCGATGCACAGCTCCGGATCGACGGTGACGATGCCGTCGGCGCGCTTGCGCGTCGCGGTCGTGGGGCAGACGTGCATGCACGGAGGGTCGGCGCAGTGCATGCAGCCCACCGGCACGAACACGCGCTTCACTTGCGGATACTCGCCGACCTCCATGTCGAGCACGCGGCGCCACTGCACCCCGGGCGGCGTGGCGTTGGCGTGCTTGCACGCCGCCGTGCACGTCTGGCACCCGACGCAGCGCCTCAAGTCCGCGATCATCGCCCAGCGGGTCATGGTTCCTTCAGGGGATTCGTTTTTCACGCCGGGAGAAATTTCTTCAATGAAACCCTGACCAAGTCTGCTCCGGAGCCCGTGGCATCCGTGAGATCGAGCGACATCGGCGTGAGCCTGTTCATCGAGGGCACGCCGAAGTCCTTGGCGTAAGGCGTGGCCCAGTGGTCGAACTGCGCGATCAGCAGCAGCGTGTCGGGCCGGATTCCCTGCCGCAGCACGGCGCGCGCGCGCACCTTGGCGCGCGGCGTGGCGATCTCGACGATCTCGCCGTTCGCGATGCCGAGCTCGGCCGCGCGCCTGGCGTTCACGATCACGCCGCCGTGGCCGGCGACGTTGCCGGCCACCTCGCGGATCATCTGCACGGCGACGTTGCCCCCCCAGGCGTACTGCATGCTGCGCGAGGTGAGCAGCCAGAACGGATAGTCGCCGGCCTGGCCGCCGGCGCGCGCGAGCTCCTCTTCCCAGAGCTTCGGGAACTCCTTCCACGCGGGCAGCGGCTGGTACTCGGCGAGCTGCGCGTCCCACCACCGGATGCCGTGCTCGTGCATGCGGCGCGCGAGCTCCTTGCCGACGCGCCAGAGCCGCTCCTGGTAGGGCAGCTCGAAGCGCAGACCCTGCGCCGCCAGCGTCGGGAAGAGGTACCAGTCGGACTGCGGGAAGGGCTTGACCCGCAGCCCGTGCTGCTTCCACCAGTCGAGGCCGTGCGTCTCGGCCCCCTCGGTCAGCTCCGCGCTCGCCGCGCGGCACACCGCGTCCCAGATTTCGTCCCGCGCGTACTTGCGTGTTTCATTCAATGAAAAATCCTTGAGCGGGATCCCCGCGGCGCCCCTATTGATCGAAGCGTTGTAACGCTCGAGCAGCCCGGTGCGCGCGGCCAGATCGGTCGCGATGTCGGTGAAGTCGCGCGCGTCCACCGCCGGCTTCGCCACCGGCTGGCGCAGCGCATAGCCCTGGTGCTTCCAGAACGCCTCGATGTACTTCGAGCCGCCGACGTGGATGAGCTGCAGGCTCTCCAGGTCCATCTGGTCGGGCAGCAGGATGTCGGCGAAGTGATTGGTCTCGTCGCGCGTATAGGCGAGCGCCACCACGAACGGGAAGCCCGCCATTCGCTCGCCGACCTGGCGCGTGTCCCAGAACGAGATCGCGGGGTTGGTGCGGTACACGAACCACAGCTCTGGGTAGGTGACGCGCGGCAGGCCGGGCGGCGTCTCGCCGAGGAACATCCAGGAGAAGTGCGTCGGGCCGAGCGCCTGGCTCCAGGGCCCGTCGGCTGCGAGCGGCACGAGCGTGCGGTAAGCGTTGCGGATGTTCGGCTTCGCGCTCCAGTGCTCCCGGTCGGTCGGATTGAGGGGGTAGGCCATGAAGCCATCGGGACCGGGCTTGACGCTCGCGTGGCGCTCCGAAAGCGGCCGGTTGAGGCGCACCGTGGTGCCGAGCGTCCCGCCCGGAACTTCGAGCGCGCCGACCAGCGCCGCCAGCAGGGTGCGCGCCCAGCAGCACTCGAACCCGCCCCAGCCGTTGTTCACCGTCTTGCCGAGGGCGACCGCGACCGGCCGGAACGGCAGCGTCTTGCCGTCGATCACGATCGTCTCGCCGATGCGCGCGTGGTCGAGGTACTCGCCCGCGATGCGACGGATCTTGGCCGCCGGCACGTCGCACACGCCTTCGGCCCACTCCGGCGTGTAGGGCCTCATGTGCGCGAGCAGCTTGTTGAATGCCGTCTCGCCGCTCAGTTGACCCTCGGCCAGGACTTCCTCGTCGGGACCCGTTTCGATGGCCTGGCCTGAAAAAGACGCTTCGAGCGAATCAGCGATGAGTGGAGTCTTCTTCTCGATATCCCTCAGGTAGAACCCGTTCGGTCCTACCAGGTACGGCGAGGAGGTGTGCTTGAGCAGGAACTCCAGGTCGAGCCGCCCGCGCGGGTGCTCGTGCAGCATCACGTGGATGAGCGCGTAGAGGAACGCGGCGTCGGTCTTGGGCTTGATCGGGACCCACTCGGCCGAGCACGCGCCGGTGACCGAGAGGTGCGGCTCGACCTGCACGCGCTTCATGCCGCGAATGCGCGCCTCGGCGTGCCGCCACACGCCGATCACCCCGCCCGAGGCCTCGGTGTTCGCGCCGCAGGAGATCACGTACTCGCAGTGCGGCGTATCGGGGGAGACGGTGAAGGCGCGGTGCCAGAACTCGCCGTAGAGGTGCTCGGAGTGCGTGCACTTGACGCCCTGCCCGGACCCGAAGCCCATGTCCACGGGGCCCCAGGCGCCGAGGAACGCGGGGAAAGTGCCCATGTACGACTGCGGCGTGCCGCCGCCGCCGAAGCTCGCCGCGACGCGCGGGTAGCCGGACTCGTCGAGCAGGCCCCTCTGTCTTATCTCCAGCAGCTTTGCCGAGACGATTTCGAAAGCCTCGTCCCAGGATATCGGCACGAAACGGGGGTCCTCGTCGCGGCCCTTCTTCGGGTTGGTGCGCTTCATCGGCGAGCGCACCCGGTTCGGGTTATAGAGCTTCTGCACCAGGCCGTAGGCCTTGACGCAGACCTTGCCGCCGCCGGGATGGACCCCCGCGGCGTCGAAGTTCGGCGTCACCTGGGTGGCGACGCCGTCCTCAACCTCGACCTCGAGCAGGTCGGGGCCCGCGACGCACTGGTAGCAGTAGGTCTTGCGCTTCATGCGGGCCGCTTCACGCGGCGGCGCGCTTCTTCTGCAGCCGCTCCTTCGTCTTCGCCACGTCGACGATGAAGCGCGAGTGCCGGCCCTGGCCGATCTTCTCGGCCTTCTCGAACGCCGCCACCTCGAAAACCGCTGCGCGGCCCCTGAGCTCGGCGAGCTTGACGTCGATCGTGACCTCGGCGCCCTCAAGGCTCGGCGCGAGGTGGTCGAGCTCTACGCGCGTGCCTACCGAGTCTTCGCCCGGGTCGAGGTGCTCTAGCAACAGGTCGCGGCAGGTGACTTCGATGTCGCGCACGAGCATGGGCGTGGCGTAGACACGGGCGTCCTCGCCCATGAAACCGATGGTGCTGTCGCGCCCGATGCGGAACGCGCGTTTTCCGGCGATGCCGGCCTGCAGGGTGGTTTTCATCATGTCATCTAAGCAGTAGGCGGGTTTGAAGACTTGATCCATCTCAACTCGCGGTCACAGGCCGAGATAGGCCTCGCGCACGCCGCGGTCGGCGAGGAGCGCCGCGCCGCTGCCGGCCAGAACGACCCGCCCGGCCTCCAGGACGAAGCCGCGGTCGGCGATGGCGAGCGCGGCCGATGCGTTCTGCTCGACGAGCAGCATCGGAATCCCGGCGGCGCGCAGGTCGCGGATGCAGGCGAAGATCTCGGCGACCAGCCGCGGGGCGAGCCCCATGCTCGGCTCATCGAGCAGCAGCAGCCGCGGCTGCGCCATGAGCGCGCGCCCGATCGCGAGTATCTGCTGCTGGCCGCCGGACAGGTTGCCGGCGGCCCCGTGGCGCCGCTCGGCGAGGGAAGGGAAGAGCTCGTAGACCCGCTCGAGCGTGCGCGCGCTGTCCACGCCGCCGCGCCGGTAGGCGCCCAGGCGCAGGTTGTCCAGCACCGAGAGCGGCCCGAACACCTGCCGGCCCTCGGGGCATTGCACGATGCCGAGCGCGACGCGCTCCTCGGCGGAGCGCGCCTGGAGGTCCTTGCCGTCGAAGACCACCGCGCCGGTCGAAGGCTGCACGCCGGAGAGCGCGCGCAGCAGCGTCGTCTTGCCGGCGCCGTTCGCGCCGACGAGCGCGACCAGCTCGCTGCCGGGCACTTCCAGGTCGATGCCGTGCAGGGCCGGAATGCGGCCGTAGCTGACGTGCAGCCCTCTTACCTCGAGCATGCGTCGGCCCCCAGGTAGGCCTCGATCACGCGCGGGTCGCGGCTCACCGTTTCGGGATCGCCGTCGGCGAGCTTGCGGCCGTAGTCGAGCACGAGCACGTGCTGCGAGACGCCCATCACCAGCTTCATGTTGTGCTCGACCAGCACCACGGTCAGGCCGCGCGCCGCGATGCGGCGGATCAGGTCGTCGATCTCGCGCGTCTCGGACGGGTTGAGCCCCGCCGCTGGCTCGTCCAGCAGCAGGAGCTTCGGCTCGGTGGCGAGCGCGCGCGCGATCTCCAGGCGCTTGAGCGCCCCGTACGGCATGCCGTCGGCCGGGGAGTCGGCCCAGCGCTCGAGGCCGACCTCCTCGAGCAGGCGCGCGGCGAAGGCGCGGCAGGCGCGCTCGGCGCGCGCGAGCGAGGGCGGCCGCAGCAGCGCGCGCGCGAGGCCGCAGCGCTCGTGCAGCCAGCGCCCGGCCATGACGTTCTCGAGCGCCGTCATGTTGAAGAACACCTGCAGGTTCTGGAACGTCCGGCTGATGCCCGCCGCGGCGAACTGGTAGGGAAGAAGGGACGTGATGTCATTTTCTTCCAGGAAGATCCGTCCCGAATCGGGCCGGTAGATCCCGGACAGAATGTTCAGAAGCGTCGTCTTGCCGGCGCCGTTCGGCCCGATGACGGCGTGCACCGCGCCCTGCGCGAGCTCGAGGCCGACGGCCTCGAGCGCGCTCACGCCGCCGAAGCGCCTACTTAGATTTTCCCCGCGCAGCAACAAAGAGTTTTTCCAGAGTGGGAACCAGACCGCGCGGCATGAAGATCATGGTGAGCATCATCACCGCGCCCAGGGTCACCATCTCGTACTCCTTCAGCACGGTGAGCAGCTGCGGCAGGGTCGTCAGCACGGCTGCGCCGACGACAGCGCCGAAGGTCGAGGCCATGCCGCCGAACACCACCATGGTGACCAGCTCGACCGAGTGCAGGAACGAGGCCTTGGCCGGCGTGATGAAGCCCGCGTAGTGCGCGGCAAGGCCGCCGGCCGCGGCCGCGAGCAGCGCCGAGAGCACGAACGCGGACAGCTTGTGCCCGGCGGCGTCGATGCCGAGCGCGCCCGCGGCGGGCTCCGAGCCGTGCAGCGCGCGCAGCGCGCGCCCGCGCGGCGAATCGATCAGGTTGCGCGCCAGCCAGACCGCGGCGAGCAGCGCACCCCCCACGATCCAATACCAAGTCTTTTCTCCCTGAATTCCCAGAAGAGGCGGCACCGCCATTCCATCCGGGCCGCCGGTGACCCGGTCCTCGGTGGCGAGCACGATCGAGACGATGATGCCGAAGCCGAGCGTCGCCATCGCGAGCGCGTGTCCCTTCAGGCGCAGGATCGGCCGGCCGATCGCCCAGGCGAGCGCGCCGACCGCCGCGACCGCCACCGGCAGCGAGACGAACGCCGGCCAGCCGTAGCGCGCGGCGAGGATCGCCGAGCCGTAGGCGCCCAGGCCGAAGAAGCCGGCGTGGCCGAGCGAGATCTGGCCCGCGTAGCCGATCAGCAGGTTCAGGCCGACGCAGACGATGGCGTTCAGGCCGACGAGGATCGCCACCTCGTAGGTGTAGTTGTTCGGCAGGGCGAGCGGCAGCGCCGCGACCACCGCGGCGAGCGCGACGAGCGGCAGCCTGCTAGACCCGCTCGGTCGAGCGCCGGCCGAAGAGGCCGTCGGGAAGGAAGACGAGCGCCGCGATGATGATGACAAAAGCGAAGACATCCTTGTACGCCGAGGAGAGATAGGCCGCGCCGAGCGCCTCGATCACGCCGAGCGCGAGCCCGCCGACCACCGCGCCGGCGCTCGAGCCCAGCCCGCCGAGGATCGCCGCCGCGAAGCCCTTGAGGCCGAGCATGACGCCCGCGTCCCAGGCGGTGAAGGCGATCGGGGCGATCAGCAGCCCGGCGAGCGCGCCGAGCGCCGCCGACAGCGCGAACGACACGGCGAGCACGCGCCGCACACTGATGCCCGCGAGCCGCGCCGCGAGCCGGTTGTGCGCGACGGCGAGGATCGCCTTGCCGGCGAGCGTGCCGCGGAAAAACCAGGTGAGCGCGAGCACCGCCAGCGCGCTCGCGCCGAGCACCCACAGCACCTGCGGCAGCATCGTCGCGCCGCCCGCGGCGCCTCCCATGACGATCGGCGTCTCGCCCGAGAACGCCGGCACGTGGTGGATCTTCTTGTCCCAGACCAGCGTGGCGAGGCCGCGCAGGAGAATCGAGGCGCCGATGGTGATGATGATGAGCGTGACCACCGGCGCGTCGCGCGCCGGCTCGATCGCCAGCTTCTCCAGCGCGAGGCCCACCGCCGCGGCGACGAGGATCGCGGCCGCGGCGGCGAGCGGCAGCGGCAGGCCCGCCTCCACGAACCCGGCGGTCGCCATGCCGCCGATCATCACGAACTCGCCCTGCGCGAAGTTGATGACGTGGCTCGCGTTGTAGATGATCGCGAAGCCGAGCGCGACCAGCGCGTAGATCGCGCCGGCGGTGAGCCCGGACAGCAGGGTCTGGGCGATCACCTGACCATTTGCCAGTCGCCCTTGCGCACCTCGAGCATGCGGAACGCCGACAGGTCCAGGCCCATGTGGTCCTGCGCCGACATGTTGACCACGCCGCCGGTGCCGACGTAGCCCCGGATCGACTCGAGCGCATCGCGCACCGCCGCCTTCTGGGTCGAGCCGGCGCGGCGGACCGCCTCGGTCGCGAGCATCAGCCCGTCGTAGGCGTGGCCGCCGAAGGTCGACACCTCCTGCTTGAAGCGGCTCTCGAACCCGCGCTTGTAGTCGGCGACCACCTTCTTCTGCGCGTCGCTGTCGGGCAGCGTGTCGGCGACGAGCAGCGCCGCGGCAGGCAGGCGCACCCCTTCGGCGGCATCGCCCGAGAGCTTGACGTACTGCTTCGAGGCGACGCCGTGCGACTGGTAGAGCGGCGCCGGGATGCCGAGCTGGCGGTAGTTCTTGGTGACGATCGCCGGCCCCTGGCCGAAGCCGGCATTCAGCACCGCCTGCACGCCCGGCGTGTTCTTGATCTTGGTGAGTTGCGCGGTCATGTCGGTGTCGGCGGCGCCGTAGGACTCGTCGGCGACGATCTCGACGCCGTGCTTGGGCGCGACCTTGAGGCACTCGGCGCGCATCGAGCGATCGAAGCCGCCGCTGCCCGAGATGAGCGCGGCCTTGCTCGCGCCGCGCGCGCGCATGTCGACGAAGACCTTCTCGCACGCCATGCGGTCGGTGTGCGGCGTCTTGAAGACCCATTTCTTCACCGGCTCGATGATGACCACCGCGCCGGCGAGCGAGATGAACGGCACGCCGGCGGCCTCGACCAGGGGCACCGCGGCCATCGTCTCGCCGGTGGTCGAGCCGCCGACGATGAGGTCGACCCTGTCCTGCTCGATCAGGCGCTTGACGTACCCGCGCGCCTTCTCGGCATCGCCCGCCGAGTCGTAGCTGACGAGCTCGAACTTGCGCCCGAGCACCCCGCCCGCGGCGTTCAGCTTCTCGATGTAGAGCTCGAGGGTCTTCTGCTCGGGGTCGCCGAGGAAGGCGGCAGGGCCGGTGACGGCGAGGAACGCGCCGACGCGTATCGGCTGGGACTGGGCCGGGGCGAGCGCGGGAAAGGCGAGAGCGGCCGCGGCCGTGCAGCCGGCGAACAGGGTGCGCAGAGACATGACCTCCTCCTTCGTGGGAATCCGGTTAGCACGACCGTACGCCGAATTCCGGGTCGCTCTTTGATCCATCTCAAGAAAGCCGGCGGCCGAGCCGGGCGCCGCGCGCCCCGGCACTGCGGTATCGTTGGGCGATGGACGCGGCCGCCCGGCAACTGGTGCGCCAGACCGCGCGCGAGCTGCGGCGCTACCCGCCGTTCGATGCGATGGAGCGCGCCGCGTTGCGCCACCTGGCGGTGCGGCTGCGGCTCGGCTATCACCCGCGCTGCGAGCCGATCGTCGGGCCGGACAGTGGCGTCGCCGACCGTCTCTACATCGTGCGCCAGGGGCGCGTGCGCGGCGGCGCGGCGGCGCAGCCCGCCGCGGCGGACGTGGTGCTCGGCCCGGGCGAATGCTTCCCGATCGGCGCGCTCACCGGCCGGCGCGCGACCGTGTACCAGTACCGCGCCGAGGAGGACTGCTTCTGCTGGGAGCTGCCGGCGGCCGACTTCCACGGCCTGCAGGAGCGCAGCGCGCGCTTTCGCGCCTTCTGCTTCGATCACCTGGCATTGCTGGTGGAGGCGTCGCAGCGCGCGCGCCGCGCCGAAGCGGCCGCGACGCTGGACGACGGCGCGGGCATGCTCGCTCCGTTGCGCGGCGCGGTCACCCGCGCGCCGGTGTCCTGCACGCCGGACACGCCGCTCGGCGAGGTCGTCAAGGCGATGCACGCGCAGCGTGTCGGGTCGATGGTGGTCGTCGACCCGTCCCGGCGGCCGCTCGGCATCTTCACCACCGCCGACCTGCTCGAGCGCGTCGCGCTGCCGCAGGCCGCGCCGGCGACGCCGGTCGGCCAGCTCATGTCGGCAGCGCCCGTGTGCCTGGAGGAGGAGGCGCCGCTCATCGAGGCGGCGATGGCGATGGCGCGCCGCGGCATCCGCCACGTCGTGGTGACGCGCGACGGCAAGCTCTCGGGCGTCCTCTCCGAGCGCGACCTCTTCGCGCTGCAGCGCGCGAGCCTGCGGCGCGCCACCGAGCGCATCCACACTGCCGAGTCGGTGCCGTCGCTCGCCGCGGCGGCAGATGAGATCCGGCAACTGACGCGCCGCCTGCTCGGCCAGGGGGTCGACGCCGAGCACGCGACGCAGGTGACGAGCGCGCTGAACGACGGCCTCACGCAGCGCCTGATCGCGCTCTTCGCGCAGCGCCACGCGCTGCCTGCGCGCTGGTGCTGGCTCGCGCTCGGCAGCGAGGGGCGCCTGGAGCAGACGCTCGCCACCGACCAGGACAACGCGCTCGTCTTTGCCGGCGAGGCCGACACGCGCGCGCTGCTCGCTTTCGCCGACGAGGTCAACCGCGGCCTGGCTGCGGGCGGCTTCCCGCTCTGCAAGGGCGACATCATGGCGCGCAACCCGCGCTGGTGCCTGCCGCTCGCGCAGTGGCGCGAAGTGTTCGCCGGCTGGATCCGCGCGCCACAGCCCGAAGCGCTGCTGAACGCGGCGATCTTCTTCGACTTCCGGCCGATCGCGGGCGACGCCTCGCTCGCGGGCGAGCTGCGCGAGGCGGTGACCGCGCACGCGCACGCGAGCCCCGCGTTCCTGCGCGCGATGGCCGAGAACGCGCTGCGCGTGGCACCGCCGCTCGGGCTGGTGCGCGACTTCGTCGTCGCCGGCGGCGAGCGGTTCCCGGGCACGCTCGACCTCAAGGGCATGGGCGCGCGCCCGTTCGTGGACGCCGCGCGCGTCTGGGCGCTCGCGCGCGGGCTGCCGGCGACCGGCACCGCGCCGCGGCTGCGCGCGGCGGCCGAGGCGGGCGCGCTGCCGGACGAGGAGGCGCAGGCCGGCGTCGAAGCGTTTCACTACATCCAGGGCCTGCGCCTGCGGCGCCAGCATCTCGAAGGCGGTCTCGCGCCCGGCGCGGAGAACCGCATCGATCCGGAGCGCCTGAACGAGATCGACCGGCGCATCCTCAAGGCGGCCTTCCGGCAAGCCGCGCTCCTGCAGGACCGCCTGCGCATGGACTACGGGCTTTGAGAAGCCTCCTGCGGCGGCTCTTTGGCGGCGCCGCGCCGGTCGCGATCCGCAGCGCGCGCTGGGTGGTGATCGACTGCGAGGCGAGCGGGCTCGACCCGGCGCGCGACCGGCTGCTCTCGGTCGGTGCGGTCGCGGTGCACGACGCGCGCGTCGAGCTCGCCGACAGCTTTCACGCGGTGCTGCGCCAGGAGACGCCGAGCTCGGCCGAGAACATCCTCGTGCACCGCATCGGCGCCGACGCGCAGCGCGCCGGCCGCCCCGCGCAGGAGGCGCTGGGCGCATTCAGGCGGTACCTCGGAGGCGGCCTGCCGGTCGCGTTCCACGCCGACTTCGACTCGAGGCTGCTCGACATGCCGGGTCCCTGGCTCGACCTGGCGAGGCTCGCGCCCGCGCTCTATCCGGAGCGCGCGCGCACGCACCGCGCGCTCGACGACTGGCTGCAGGCCTTCGGCGTCGCCGCGCCGGAGCGCCACGACGCGCTTGCCGACGCCTATGCGACCGCCCAGCTGCTGCTCGTGCTGCTCGCGGAGGCGGAGCGCCAGCGCGCGCTCACGGCCGGTGAACTGCACCGCATCTCGCGCGCCGCCGGCTGGCTGGGCGCGCGCTAGTGGCCGATTTGATCTGCATCAAGCCGGCGCCCGCCTTTCCGCGGATGATCGAATCCAGACAAAGGAGGCTCCATGTACAAGCACATCCTGGTTCCCACCGACGGCTCGGACCTGTCGGACAAGGCGATCGACGCCGCCCTCGACTTCGCGCGCGAAACCGGCGCGAAGGTGACCGGCTTCACCGCGGTGCCCGAATACCCGATTCCGGGCGAGGCCGAGCTGATGGCGCGGCGCGTGATCTCGATGGAGCAGCACGAGCGCAATTCGCGGGAGCTGGCCGAAAAGGCGCTCGCGCGCATCGCCGCCCGTGCGCGTTCCACCGGCGTCGAGTTCGACACCGACTACGCGCAGAGCGACCGCCCGCACGAGGCGATCATCCGGGCCGCCGAGCGCCACGGCTGCGACCTCATCTTCATGGCCTCGCACGGCCGGCGCGGCATCTCCAAGCTCGTGCACGGCAGCGAGACACAGGGCGTGCTGACTCACTCGACCATCCCGACGCTGGTCTACCGCTGATCGACTAGAATTGCGCGGTTCCCGGAAACCCATGACGGAAGCGCGATGAAAATTCTGCTCGCCGTAGACGGCTCGAAGCAATCGCTTAAGGCGGCGAATTCGCTCGTCGATCACGCCGGCTGGTTCAGGGACAAGCCCCAGGTCGAGCTCGTGACCGTGCACCTGCCGGTGCCGAAGCTGCCGCGCATGGGGCTGGTGACGGGCAGGAACCAGGTGGCGCGCTACTACCAGGAGGAGGGCGAGGCCGCGCTCGCCGCCGCCGCGCGCAAGCTCGAGTCGGCGGGAATCGCCTACAAGTCGCGCATCCTCGTCGGCCCGCTGGCCGAGACGATCGCCGCGCACGCGCTGCGCTACGGATGCGACATGATCTGCGTCGGCACGCACGGGCGCGGCGCCGCGGGCAATTTCCTGCTCGGCTCGGTTGCGACGCGGCTCGCCCAGATCGCCAGGGTGCCGATCCTGCTGGTTCGCTGAGTCGTCAAGCCGCTCAAGTAAAATCCGCAGTCTGATCATGCGGATAGCACTTCTGCTCGCTTTCGCTGCGGGTGCGGCGTTTGCCCAGGCCCCAAAGGAAGCGAAAGGACCTGCCAAAGGCCCGCCGCCGATGCCGGTCAAGGCGGTCGCGGCCAGGCTCGCGCCCGCGGTGGACGAGGCGAGCGCGGTGGGCACGCTGCGTGCCGACGAGTCGGTGATCGTGCGGCCCGAGATCGCCGGGCGCGTGGCCGAGATCCGCTTCGCCGAGGGGCAGAACGTCGCGCGCGGCGCGCTGCTGGTGCGCCTGGACCAGGCCGAGCTCGCGGCGGTGGTCGCCTCCAGCCGCGCGCAGCTGAAGCTGGAAGAGCAGCGTGTCGAGCGCGCCGAGGACCTGCGCCAGAAGGGCTTCATCAGCCAGCAGGCGCTGGATGACCAGAAGACGACCCTCGCGCGCGCGAAGGCGAAGCTCGCCGAGGATGAGGCGCGGCTCGCCAAGACCGAGATACGCGCGGCGTTCGCGGGCGTCGCGGGGCTGCGCCAGGTGAGCGAGGGGCAGTACGTCGCGGCGGGCACCGACATCGCGCGGCTGGAGAAGCTCGATCAGCTCAAGCTCGACTTCCGCGTGCCCGAGGCCTTCGTTGGCAAGCTGCGCGCCGGCCAGGCGGTGAAGGCGGCGGTCGACGCCTATTCGGGGCATTCGTTCAGCGGGGCGATCTATGCGATCGAGCCTGCGGTGGACGAGGGCACGCGCACGGTGCAGATGCGCGCGCGCGTCGCAAATCCCGATCTCAGGCTGCGGCCGGGGATGTTCGCGCGCGTGCAGCTGCAGCTCGGCACGCGCGACAAGGCGGTCTGGATTCCCGAGCAGGCGATCGTGCCCAAGGGGCAGGACAGCTTCGTGTTCAAGGTCACGCCGGCCTCCAACGGCATGGGCAAGGCCGATCTCGTCAAGGTGCGCCTCGGCATCCGCAAGCCCGGCGAGGTCGAGGTCGCGGACGGCCTCGCCGCGGGCGACCTGGTGGTGACCGAAGGCACGCTCAGGCTTTTCCCGGACGCTGCATTGATGTTGGGAAAATAAATGCAGCTTCCCGAGCTTTGCATTCGCCGGCCAGTTTTTGCGTCTGTGATGAGCTTGCTCATTGTCCTGGTCGGCGCGATCGCGTTCGAGCGCCTGTCGGTGCGCGAGTACCCGAAGATCGACACCCCGGTGGTCTCGGTGCGCACTGTTTACAAGGGCGCGAGCCCGCAGGTGATCGAGTCGCAGATCACGCAGCCGCTCGAGGACTCGATCTCGGGCATCGAGGGCGTGCGCACGGTCAAGTCGATCTCGCGCGAGGAGGTCTCGCAGATCACGGTCGAGTTCCTGCTCGAGAGGAACGTGGACGCCGCCGCGAACGACGTGCGCGACCGAGTCGCGCGCGTGCGCGCGCTCCTGCCCGACGCCGCAGATGATTCGGTGGTCTCCAAGATCGAGGCCGACGCGCAGGCGATCCTCTGGATGCGGCTCTCGAGCGAACGCCATCCGGCGCTCGAGCTCTCCGACTATGCCGACCGCTATGTCGCCGACCGTCTGAAGACGCTGCCCGGCGTCGCCTCGGTGATCATCGGCGGCGAGCGGCGCTACGCCATGCGCCTGTGGATCGACCGCGACCGGCTCGCCGCTTACGGCCTCACGCCGCAGGACGTGGAGAGCGGGCTGCGCAAGCAGAACGTCGAGATCCCCTCGGGCCGGATCGAATCCACGCAGCGCGAATTCACTGTGCTGACCGAAGCCGACCTGCGCACTGCCGAGCAGTTCAACGCGATGATCATCACCGAGTCGCGCGGCTACGCGGTGCGGCTGCGCGACGTAGGGCAAGCGCGCCTCGGTGCGCTGGACGAGCGGAACATCGTTCGCGTCAACGGCAATCCGGCGGTCGGCCTCGGCGTCGTCAAGCAGTCCACCGCCAACACGCTCTCGGTGGCGCGCGCGGTGAAGGCGGAGATGCCGCGCCTGCAGTCGGTGATGCCCGAAGGCATGTCGCTCGCTGTGGCTTTCGACTCCTCCATCTTCATCAAGAAGTCGATCGAGGCGGTGTACCGCACGATGGCCGAGGCCGTGCTGCTGGTCATGCTGGTGATCTTCGTCTTCCTGCGCTCGTTCCGCGCCACGCTCATCCCCTTCGTCACCATTCCGGTGTCGCTGATCGGCGCGGTCTTCATCCTCTACCTCTTCGGCTTCACCATCAACGTGCTGACGCTGCTCGGCCTCGTGCTCGCGATCGGCCTGGTGGTGGACGACGCGATCGTGGTGCTCGAGAACTGCCATCGCCATGTCGAGCTCGGCAAGGATCCGCGCACCGCCTCCGCCGACGGCTCGCGCGAGATCGCCTTCGCGGTGATTGCGATGTCGCTTACGCTTACGGCCGTCTTCGCGCCGGTCGCGTTCGTGCCCGGCAATACCGGGCGCCTCTTTGCCGAATTCGCGCTGACTGTGGCGGCGGCGGTGGTGGTGTCGGGCTTCGTCGCGCTCACGCTGACGCCGATGATGTGCTCGCGCATCCTCCAGTCGAAAGGGAAGGAGAGGCACGGCGGCCTCTACCTCGCCATGGAGCGGTTCTTCCACCGTATCAACGAGGGCTACCGGCGGCTCTTGCGGCGGCTTCTCGGCATGCGGCTGCTGGTCGGCGGCGTGTTCGCGGCGGTGCTCGCCGCAAGCGCCGCCGTGTACACGACCCTCAAGGACGAGCTCTCGCCGCTGGAAGACCGGGGCTTCTTCATCTCGCTCGTGATCGCCCCCGAGGGCGCCTCGGTCGACTACACCGACCGGTACATGCGCGAGGTCGAGCGGCTCTTCTCACAGGTGCCGGAGATCCGCTCCTACTTCACCGCGGTCGCGCCGGGCCTCGAGCGGCCCAACCCGGTCAACTTCGGCATCGGCTTCACCCAGCTCGCGCCCTGGGACGAGCGCAAGCGCAAGACGAGCCAGGTCACGCAGGAGCTGGGCCCCAAGATGTTCATGGGCCTGCCCGGGGTGCTCGCCTTTCCGGTCAACCCGCCCTCGCTCGGGCAGAGCTTCCGCAACCCGCCCGTGCAGTTCGTCATCCAGGCGAACTCCTACGAGCAGCTCGAGGACCTGACCGGCAAGCTCCTCGCCAGGGCGCGCGACATCAAGGCGATCGCCAACCCGGACGTCGACCTGCGCCTGAACAAGCCGCAGCTCGCCGTCGACATAGACCGGGAGAAGGCCGCCAACCTCGGCATCGACGTCGAAGTGATCGGCCGCACGCTGGAGACCCTGCTCGGCGGCCGGCAGGTGACGCGCTTCAAGCGCGAGGGCAAGCAGTACGACGTGATCGTCCAGCTCGAGGCCAAGGACCGCAACACGCCGGCCGACCTCTCCTCGATCTCGGTGCGGGCGCGGGACGGCAGGCTCGTGCAGCTCTCGAACCTGGTGCAGGTGCGCGAGACCGTGGGGCCGAAGGAGCTGAACCACTTCAACCGGCAGCGCGCCGCGATCCTCTCGGCCAACGTCGCCCCGGGCTACACGCTCGGCGAGGCGCTCCAGGAGCTGGAGGCTGCGGCGAAGGACGTGCTCGCGGCGAGCGCGCGCACCGCGCTCGACGGCCCGTCGCGCGAGTTCAAGGAGTCGGGCGCGGCGCTGCTCTTCGCCTTCGCGCTCGCCTGCGTCTTCATCTACCTCATGCTGGCGGCGCAGTTCGAGAGCTTCGTGTCGCCGTTCATCATCATGCTGACGGTGCCACTCGCGTCGCTGGGGGCGCTGCTCGCGCTAAAGCTCTCGGGCGGGACGCTAAACGTCTATTCCAAGGTCGGGCTGATCATGCTGATAGGACTGATCACCAAGCACGGCATCCTGATCGTGGAATTCGCCAACCAGCTGCGCGAGCGGGGCAGGAACGCGCTCGAGGCCGTGATCGAGGCCTCGACCCTGCGGCTGCGGCCCATCCTCATGACCACCGGCGCGATGGTGCTCGGCAGCGTGCCGCTCGCCATCGCCACCGGCGCCGGTGCGGAGGCGCGCCAGCCGATCGGCTGGGTGATCGTGGGCGGGCTGCTGCTTGGCACGATCTTCACGCTCTTCGTCATCCCGACCGCGTACCTGCTGCTCGTGCGCGAGAAGCGCCCAGAAATTGCCGAGGCCCAGCCTGCTCCTGCGGAATGACACCGCGCTCGTCACCGGCGCCGCGCAGGGCATCGGCCGCGCGATCGCCGCGGCATTGAAGGAAGAAGGAGCTGAGGTTCTTGCAGTTGACCGGGAATTTGATCTTTCTCTTCCGGGTACCTCAAAAACCCTTGTAGAAAAAGCGATCCAAACCCTCGGCCAGGTGTCGGTCTTCGTTTATGCGGCCTCGCCAGCGCGCAAGGAAACTCAAACCGTGCTCGCCGTCACTGAGGCTGAATGGCGGGAGATGCTGGAGGTGCAGCTCAATTCCGGCTTCCTGATCGCGCAGGCGCTCGGCAAGCACATGCGCGAGAAGAAGATCCGCGGCCGCATGCTCTTCGTCACCTCGCTGCATGCGCGCTCGCCGCGCAACCTGCCGCATTACAGCGCATCGAAGGCCGGACAGACGATGGTGATGAAGGAGCTTGCGCGCGCGCTCGGGCCGGACGGTATCCGCGTAAACGCCCTCGTGCCCGGTGCCTTTCCCGGCGCGGGCTTCAAGGGCTTGCCGGGGCTCGTGGACAAGATCCCGATGAAGCGCCTCGGCAAGCCCGAGGACATCGCGCCGATGGCGGTTGCGATACTCTCCGAGAAGTATGGGAGCTACATGACCGGGGCCTCTGTGGTTGTCGACGGAGGGATCGCGCTGTACAACTGGCTGGACGCCGCGGGATGAAATCCAGATATCTCGTTCGGCAGTCGGAAGTTACGCCGTACTCGCCAGCGAATCACACCGGCACGAAGAACTTCCGCATGATCGGGCCGGAGACCGTCGGCGCGAAGCAGGTCGAGATGCTGATCGGCGAGCTGGGGCGCGGCAAGGGCGCGCTGCCGCACGCGCATCCGGGCATCGAGCAGGTCTGCTACCTGCTGGAGGGCGAGGCGCACGTCGAGGTGGCGGGAGAGAAGTTCGAGATGAAGGCGGGCGAGGCATGCTTCTTTCCCGCCGATCAACCCCATATTTTCATTGCAACCTCGGAAAGGGTGCGTGTGATGGTGATCTACGCACCGCCCTACCTGGAGAACCCGGCCAATGTTCGGAAATAGGGCTCTTTTTCTGAGCGTCTTTCTCCTTTCAGCTTGTTCTTCGGTGCCGCAGCAGGCCGTCTCCGATCTGGCTCCGGGCGGAACCCTGCGCGCGGCGATCAACGTAGGCAACCCGATCCTCGCGGCGCGCGGTCCGGCAGGCGGTGAGGCGACCGGCGTGTCGGTGGACCTCGCGCGCGAGCTGGCGCGGCGGCTGGGCGTGCCGGTGCAGCTCACCGTTTTCGAGTCGGCCGGCAGGGTGGTCGAGGCGGGCAAGGCGGGCGGCTGGGACATCGGCTTTGTCGCGCTCGATCCGGCGCGCGCCGCGGAGATCGCGCAATCGCCGCCGTATGTGGTGATCGAGGGCGCGTACATGGTGCGCACCGGGTCGCCGATCACCTCGAACGACCAGGTCGACCGCAAGGGCCATCGCGTGGTCTTGGGCAGGAACAGCGCCTACGACCTGTACCTGACGCGCGTACTCAAGCAGGCTGAAATCCTGCGCACTCCGACCTCGCCCGAGGTCGTGGATACCTTCGTGAAGGGCAACTACGAGGTCGCCGCCGGCGTGAAGCGCCAGCTCGAGCTGGATGCGCAGCGCACTCCGGGCGTGCGCATCCTCCCCGGGCGCTTCATGGTGATCAACCAGGCGATGGCGAGCCAGCGCGGCAAGGAGGCCGGCGCGCGCTTCGTGCGCGAGTTCATCGAGGACATGAAAGCCTCGGGCTTTATCGCGAAGGCCCTCGAGCGCTACAAGGTGCAGGGCGCCGCGGTCGCGCCGGCCGGCGACGCGAAGTAATGGCGGCGTGGCTCCCGCTGGCCGGCGTCCGCGTCGCGGATTTCTCGATGTTCGTGCCCGGGCCGTTCTGCTCGGCGATCCTTGCCGACCTCGGCGCCGAGGTGATCAAGGTCGAGGCGCCCGACGGCGATCCCGGCCGCTCGTATGTTCCCGTGCAGTTCCGAACGGAGAATCGCAACAAGCGTTCGATCGCCTTGAATTTGAAAAGCCCTGAAAGCGAAAAAATCATAGAGCGCATTGCGAAGCACTCCGACGTCGCGATCGAAGGCTTCCGGCCTGGTGTCGCAAAGCGCCTGGGCATTGATTCCGGAAAGCTGAGGGCCTTCAACCCCAAAATCATCTGCTGTTCGATCTCTGGCTACGGCCAGACCGGCCCCTGGCGGGAGCGGCCGGGGCACGACGTCAACTATGTCGCCGCCGCCGGTGCGCTCGCCTTCCCCGGCCAGTGGCTGAAGGCGCCGTCGCGCTCCAGCCTCGCGATCGCCGACATGGCGGGCGGCACGTTTGCAGCCGTCGCGGTCCTGTCTTCCCTGTATGAAAGGGAGAAAACTGGGAAGGGCTCGTCCCTGGACCTGTCGCTCTTCGAGGCGGTGTTCTTCTGGGCGGCGATGCGCCACAGCCTCGACAGGAACGTGGACCCGCGCGCGCACCTCTTCCCGGTCAACGATATCTTCGAGACCAGCGATGGCAAGCGCCTTACACTGGGCATCCTTGAGGAGCACTTCTGGAAGAACTTTGTGGGGGTCGCAAAGGTTCTGGGTTTTGACCTTTCTTCCGAACGTTTTTCAACGGACGCGAAGCGGCGCGCCAATGGCGATGCGCTTTCCGCCGAACTGGAAATGCTTTTGAGGCAGAAAACCGCGAAAGAGTGGCTGGAGCTGTGCGACGCGCATGACGTGCCGGTGGACTTGTGCGTCACGCCGGGCGACGCGGCGGAGCTGGAGCAGATCCGGGCGCGCAAGGATGTCGCCGGCGTCGGCGGCGAGCGCTTCGCGACCTTTCCGGTGTTCGCCGATGGCGCGCGCGGCGGCGAGCTGCGGCGCGGCGTGCCGCGCCTCGGGGAGCACACGCGCGAGATCCTGGTCGAGCTGAAGTTCGATGACGGCGAGATCGCACAGATGGTGTCGTCGGGCACGGTAAAAGTCGGGTAGGGGAGGCGATATGAGGAAATTCCCAATCGGTGCCGTGATCCTGATCGTGATCGGGGTCATCTTCCTTCTGCATAACCTCGGCGTGCTGCCGATGCCCTTGCGCGAGCTGTTCAAGACCTACTGGCCCGTGATCCTGATCATCGTCGGCGTGTCCCTGCTGGTGCGCGGGAAGTAAGTGGATTTTGCGTTTACACCGGAGCAGGAGCAGATCCGCGACGCGATCGCGAAGATCTGCGCGAAGTTCGACGACGCCTACTGGCTGAAGAAGGACAAGGAGGGCGGCTTCCCGAAGGAGCTGCACCAGGCGCTCGCGCGCGACGGCTGGCTCGGCGTGGCGATGCCCGAGGAGTTCGGCGGCGCTGGGCTCGGCATCACCGAGGCCGCGGTGATGATGCAGGCGATCGCCGAGTCGGGCGCCGGCTTCTCGGGCGCTTCTGCCGTGCACATGAATATTTTTGGTTTGAATCCTGTCGTTGTTTTTGGAAATCAAAGCCAAAAACGCAGAATGCTTCCGCCGCTCATCGCAGGAAAGGAACGGGCATGCTTCGCGGTCACCGAGCCGAACACGGGCCTCGAGACGAAGAAGATCAAGACGCAGGCGGTGAAGAAAGGCAGGAAGTACCTCGTCAGCGGGCAGAAGGTCTGGATCTCGACCGCGCAGGTGGCGGAGAAGATTCTCCTGCTGACCACCTCGAGCTCGGGGCTGTGCCTCTTCTACACCGACTTCGACCGCAAGCACATCGAGGTGCGCGAGATCGAGAAGATGGGCAGAAAGGCGGTCGACTCGAACCAGGTGTTCTTCGACGGCCTGCCGGTGCCCAAGGAGGACCTGATCGGCGAGGAGGGCAAGGGCTTCGAGTACATCCTGCACGGCATGAACCCGGAGCGCGTCCTGATCGGCGCGGAGTCCGTCGGCCTCGGGCGCTGCGCGCTCAAGCGCGCGGCCGGGTACGCCAAGGAGCGCGTCGTCTTCAATCGCCAGATCGGCAAGAACCAGGGCATCCAGCACCCGCTCGCTGCCAACTGGATGGCGCTCGAGGCGGCGAACCTGATGGTGTTCAAGGCGGCCTGGCTCTACGACCGGGGCCTGCCCTGCGGGGCGGAGGCGAACGCGGCCAAGTACCTCGCCGGCGAGGCCTCGTTCGACGCCTGCCAGCAGGCGGTGATGACGCACGGCGGCTTCGGCTACGCGAAGGAGTACCACGTCGAGCGCTACCTGCGCGAGTCGCTCGTAGGGCGCATCGCGCCGGTCAGCCCGCAGATGATCCTGTGCTTCATCGCCGAGCGCGTGCTCGGCCTGCCGAAGTCCTACTGAGGAGCCCCCATGACACGCACGCTTGGCGCCCTGGCTGCCGTGCTGCTGCTGGCCGCCGGGTGTGCGGGCACGACGCCGCATGTCGCCGATCCTGCGCGCAAATCGGTCACGATGGTGAGCGTCGGCCGCACGGTGACGAAGCCCCCGGAGATGTTCTATCTGGGACCTGGCAACGTCGGGCTCCTGTTCGGCGCCATCGGCGGAGCGGCTTCCGCGCCGGGCATCGCCGACGAGCGCAAGGCGTTCCAGTCGCACGTTGAAAAGCACGGCATCTCGATCGAGGCGATCGCGCGCGACGAGCTCGACCAGGCGATCCGCAAGTCGGGCAAGCTGGCGGTCGCCGACCAGCCGGTCGCCGGAGGCGCGACGATGGTGGTGTCGGTCCTCCAGTACGGGTTCGGCGTCCCCAACCTGTTCAGCTCGAACGTGGTTCCGGTCGTGTACCTCAAGTGCGAGCTCATCGACGCCGCAGGCAAGGTGCTCTGGAGTGCGAGAGACAGGGATGCTGAAGCTCGGCAACCCTGTCGAGCCGGTGCGGGCGCGAAGCGTTGCGCGACGACCCGCGGCTGATCGAGCGGCAGTGGCGGCTTGCCGTGCGGCACCTCGCCACGAGCCTGATGAATGCCTACTAGGGTCCTGCTCGCCGCCTTGCTTGCGGCCGCGCAGAAGGCTGCCGCAAGCGACACCTTTTCCTTCGACATGGGCGACCTGCGCCTGCGCGTGATCGTGCCCGACATCCCGCAGATGAGGATGGAGGCGCAGGGGAACGAGCGCTTTTCGGGCGCCAACGGCGCCTACACGATGTCGCTTCTGCTGCCGAAGGCAGAGGCGGGAACGACCCCGCGCGACTGCGCAGGCTCCATCGCGCGTACGGTCATCAATCGCTTCGGCCTCGACCCGAAGTACGTGGTCACCGGGCAGGCGAACGAAACGACCTTCCTCATGATGTTCCCGTACCGCCTCGACCCGGTGATCCAGTTCAAGGCGTTCATGCTCTCGGGCTACAAGGGCACGCACTGCGTCGAGGTGCACATCTCGCGCACCTTCCTGCCGGCGCCGGAAAAGGCGCTCGCCGAAGACCTGGCCAGGTGGTTCCAGGGTTTCCGCGGCGCGAAGATCGAGACCTACTGACCGCGCAGGAACGAGGCGACCGGCGCGGCCGGGTCGGGCGCCGCGCCCAGCCGCCTGAGGAGCGCGATCGCTTCGGCCTGCTCGCGCCAGCACGCTGAACGAAGCCCAGCGCGCGCGTCGTCGCCCGCTCCGGGCAAGCCCGCATCGCGCAGCGACAGCGCGAACGCCCGCAGGCCGCAGCGCGGGCTCGCGCCCACCGTGCGCAGGATGCGCTGCATCTGCGCGGGCGGCGCGGGCCGGCCGCGCAGCGCGACCAGCAGCGGCCCCGCAAAGCGCGGGGGCGGCGTCGCAGCAAGCTGCCGCTCGATTTCGTCCCAGAGGCGCTGCGCTTCCACATCGGGCGCCGAGCGCAGCACGCAGCGCAGCGCTTCGCCGATTGCATAGGCGATGTCGAACACGCCCGCCGGCAGCTCGGCGAGGCTCGCGCCGGGATCCGAGAGCAGCCGCGCGCGCACTGCGGCATAGATCTGCGGGTCGCCGCGCCCCGCGATCAGCGAGGGCAGGAGCTTCTGCAGCGTCTCGGCGAGCGCCAGCCCGGATTCGGGCGGCGCGAGCGCGTCCTGCGGGCATTGCGGGACGTGCTCGGCCTCGTGCTCGGCGCGCGTGCCGGCCGCAGGGCCGCCGATGGCCGCGTGCGCGGCAGTCGCGGATTCGGGCTTGCCGTCACGCTCGAAGGCCGCGCGAGAGGGCTCGTAGAGCATCACGCCGATCGAGGGCAGCTTGCGATACCACTCGGCGCGGCCCCAGCCCAGGCGGCCGCCGCTGCCGCGCCACTGATTGCGACCATCCAGGTCAACAAGGATGCCGATGCCGTTCGCGGTCGCCGAGCCTTGCGCGAGCGAGGGCGCTGCGTACTCGTCGTCGCCGGCGCCATCATGCAGCACGCCGACCGACACATCGAGGCCCATGCCCTGGCCGACGCCGAAGCGGAGCGCGTAGCGGTCGTTGCCTGAGTCTTCCTGCAGGATGCCGGCCGCCTGGTGCACGCCGCAGCCCTGCGCATAGCGCACTGCTCGGTAGCGGTCGTTGCCGCCGCGGTCCCACAAGAGCCCCGCGCCGAAGAAGTAGGCGGCGCCCTGCGCGTACATCTCGGCCTCGTAGCGGTCGTCGCCCGCATCGTCGCGCAGGATGCCGATGCCGCCGCCAAGGCTCGTGCGGGCGCCGAAACCCACGCCTTGCGCCATGCTGACCCCGCCGCCACGGTCGAAGACGTCGGCGATGCCGCTCGCCTGGTAGAGGTCGGTGCCGGACCGGTCCTACAAGAGGCCGAGGCCGCCGGTCATGCCGAAGCCATGGCCGCCGCAGCGCACCCGGTAAGTGTCGTCGCCCGCGAGATCGAGGATCGCGCCGATGCCGAACGCCGCAGCGCCGACGCCGAAGAGGTCGGCCTCGTAGAGGTCATCCCCGGCCGCGTCGATGATGATAGAAGCGCCCGCGATCGCCGCGCCCACGCCCGGGCCGCTGGCCACGTAGCGATCGTTGCCGGCGAGATCGATGATCACCGAGAAAGCGCCGACGGCGAGGCCGGGCTCATAGGCGTCGTTGCCGCCAGGATCGAGGATGAGCGCGGCGGGCCCATGCCGGTCGTCGCCCGGGCTGCCGATGATGACCGTGCCGATCTCCGACTCGAAGCGCTCGGCCTGCTGCGGAAAGCGGATGCGCCCTTCTGCGGCACGCAGCGTGCGCAGGAAGCGCGCCGTCGCCTCGAGAAACTGCCGGTTGGCCCGCCCGAGCATTTCCTCGTCTAGGGCGCCGCGGATCTCGGCGAGCCGGCCCGCCGTCGACAGCCGCGTTGCCAGCTCGCGCAGGATCGGGGCAGGGTCGATCCTGCCGCGTAGCGCGGCACGCAGGGTCTTCCGCGCCCCGGCGAGATCCCGCAGGTAAGGCTCGAGGAGCTCCCGCGCCGCGATCGCCGGGCCGGGCGCGGGCCGCGCCTCGAGCGCCCCGGCGAGCTGGTGCAGCTCCACAGGCAGCGCGCGCCCGAAGAACGCCGCCGCGTCGAGCGCGACTAGCGGCCGGGCGAGGAGCTCGCGCACTGGCGCGGGCACGAGCGGCGGCAGCGGCCCGTCGTGGCGCAGCAGGTTGTCGATCACGCCAAGCGCGTCGGCGCCGAGCCCGCAGCGCTCGAGGATGGAATCGACGCGTGCCGCGAGGGTCGGCGCCGCCTCGCGCTGCGCAGGCATCGCACATGAGGCGAGCAGGATCGCCGCGATCAGCGCGAGAGCTGCCTTCATGCAGTAAAGTCTAGCGGACCTTGGATTTTCTCTTTGTTCTCGTCGTAGGCCTCTTCGCCGGCACGCTCGCGGGCATCGTCGGCTTCGGCTCGTCGATCATCCTGATGCCGGTGCTGGTGATCGCCTTCGGCCCGATCCAGGCGGTGCCGATCATGGCGATCGCCGCGATCATGGCCAACCTGTCGCGCATCCTGGCGTGGTGGCGCGAGGTGGACTGGCGGGTCTGCTTCGCCTACGCCGCGACCGCGACGCCGTTCGCCGCGCTCGGCGCGGGCACGCTGCTGGTGGTGCCGGCGCGCGTGGTCGAGGTCGCCCTCGGCGTCTTCTTCATCGTCATGATCTTCATCCGGCGCTGGATGGCGGCGCACAGGCTCAAGCTCGGCCTCGGCGCGCTCGCCGCGATCGGCGTGCCGGTCGGCTTCCTGACCGGGCTCGTCGCCTCGACCGGCCCGGTCACGGTGCCGATCTTCCTCGCCGCGGGGCTGGTGAAGGGCGCGTTCCTCTCCAGCGAGGCCGCGGCCTCGCTCGTCGTCTATGCGGCCAAGGCGGCGGTGTTCCGCACCTTCGGCGCGCTGCCGCTCGAGATCGTGCTGAAAGGCCTGATCACCGGCTCGACGCTCATGGCCGGCGCGTTCCTCGCCAAGCGCTTCGTGCTCGCCATGGACGCGGCGCGCTTCGGCCTGCTGATGGACGGGCTGATGCTGCTCTCGGGCGTTACGCTGCTCGTCACGGCGTTCATCTAGAATCCTGCTGATGAGCGACGCGATCCCGATCGTCGGCCGCGGCTTCTGTTACGAGGACCTCAAGGTCGGCTTCAGATTTCGCACGCACCGGCGCACGATCGCGGAGCCCGACCTCGCCAGCTTCGTCAACCTCACCTGGCTCACCGAGGAGCTCTTCGCAGTGCAGGACGACGCAGGCCGCGCGATCAAGGGCCGGCCGGTGCCCGGCGCGCTCGTCTACTCGTTCGCCGAGGGGCTGCTTCTGCCGACCATGCAGGACACCGGCCTCGCCTTCCTGAACGCCACCGTGGACGTGAAGGGGCCGACCCTCGTCGGCGACACGATCCACGTCGAGTGCGAGGTGACCGAGGCGCGGCTCACCTCGAAGGGCGACCGCGGGCTAGTGCGCTTCGCCAACAAGGTCATCAACCAGCGCGGCGAGACCGTGCTCGAGTACAACCCGCTGCGGATGCTGAAACGAAAATCGTGATCGACCACGTCGACCACATCGTCCTGACCACGAGGGATCTGGAGGGTTGTATTCATTTTTATTCTCGTGTACTAGGAATGAAACTCGAGAAATTCCAGACTCCTGGCGCGCAAAGGCTGGCGCTCAGGTTCGGCAACCAGAAGATCAACATCCACGAGTGGGGCAAGGAATACACGCCGCGCGCCCATGTGGCCGCTCCGGGGACGCTGGATCTGTGTTTTATCGCTTCGGTTTCCCTCGATGCGGTTGTCGAGAAACTAAGGAAAGAGAATATCAATATCCTTGAAGGCCCTGTAACGAAAACCGGCGCGAACGGACCGATCCGCTCGGTGTACGTGCGCGATCCGGACCTGAACCTCGTGGAGATCTCGGTCTATCAGTAGCCTTTTCGCATTCCTGCATCACGCGGCGGCGTTCACCTTCGTGTCAGCACTGGTCGTGGAGATGGTCCTGCTGAGGCTGCCTCTCTCGGCGGCGAGCGCGCGCCGCGTCTTGGTGGCCGACCTGGTCGCCGGCGCCGCCGCCGGCGCGGTGCTCGCGGTCGGGCTGCTGCGGGTGTTCTACTTCGAGAAGGGCGCCGGCTTCTACGCGCTGAGCAACGCGTTCGCGGCCAGGATGATTCTTTTCGTCATCGTGGCGGCGCTGTCGATCGCGCCGACGCTCGAGTTCCTCTCCTGGCGCAAGGCCATCGCCGCGGGGCAGGCACCTGCGGTGAGCGACGCGAAGCTCCGGCTCGTGCGCCGGCTGATCCGCTTCGATCTGCTCGGGGTGGTGCTGATCCTCCTCTCGGCGGCGCTGATGGCGAAGGGCGTGGGCCTGCGCGGCTAGTCCACCCCGCGCACGTCGATGCCCTGCGCGCGCAGGGCGGCGATGAGCGTCGTTGCGTGCTCGCGATCGCGCGTCTCGATGACGAATTCGACTTCGGGCGACTTGACCGAGGCGGCGCCGAAGACGCGCTGGTGCTCGACCTCCACGATGTTGCCGCCCGCGGCGCCGATGAGCGTGGTCACCTTGGCGAGGCTGCCGGCGATGTCGGGCATGGTCACGCGCAGGCGCACCAGGCGCCCGTCGCGCACGAGGCCCCTCATCAGCACCGCGGAGAGCACGCGCGTGTCGATGTTGCCGCCCGCGATCGGGATCCCTACGCGCTTGCCCGCGAACCGGCCCGGGTGCTCGAGCAGCGCGGCGAGGCCGGCCGCGCCGGCGCCCTCGGCTACCGTCTTTTCTACTTCGATGAGGGCAACTATTGCCTGCTCAATGGTTTCTTCAGCGGTCAAAAGAACTTCTATAGAAAAAGCCTTCAAGATCGAAAGCGGCAAATCCCCTACATCTTTCACAGCCATACCCTCGGCAATCGTGTCACCGCCGACAGAAACCGGCTTGCCGGCGAGGCGCTGGTACATCGCGCACCAGAGCTTCGATTCGACCCCGAGCACCTCGATTTCCGGCTTGAGCGCTTTCGCTGCGGTCGCCATGCCGGAGATCAGGCCGCCGCCGCCCACCGGCACGACCAGCACCTCGAGCTCCGGCGCCTGCTCGAGCATCTCGAGCGCGACCGTGCCCTGGCCCGCGACCACCGCGGGGTCGTCGTACGGGTGGATGAAGGTGAGGCCCTCGCGCGCCTCGAGCTCGCGCGCGTGCCGCGCGGCGTCGGCCAGCGTGTCGCCCTCGAGGATCACCTCGGCGCCGTGCACCTGCGTGCTGCTTACCTTGGTGTTCGGCGTGCCGCGCGGCATGACGATCACGGCGCGCACGCCGAGGCGCGCCGCGTGGTAGGCGACGCCCTGCGCGTGGTTGCCGGCGCTCATCGCGATCACGCCGCGCCGGCGCCCGGCGTCCGCCATCGTCAGCAGCCTGTTCAGCGCGCCGCGCTCCTTGAAGGACGCGGTGAACTGCAGGTTCTCGAACTTGAGCCAGACCTCCGCGCCGGTCAGGCTCGAGAGGGTGCGCGAATGCAGGCAGGGCGTGCGCTCGACCGCGCCGGCGATGCGCTGGGCTGCAGCACGGACGTCGTCCAGGGTGACGCTCATGGGGCAGTTTAGCGTCGCTATAATGATTTGATGAAGAGGATTCTCGCTGCGGCGCTGCTCGCGTTCGCTGCCGGCGCCCACGCGCAGTACCCCAACCGCGCCATCAAGCTGGTGGTGCCATTCACGCCCGGCACCGGAATCGACATCCTCGCGCGGGTAGTCGCGCCCAGGCTCCAGGAGCGCGGCAAGGCGCCGGTGGTCGTCGAGAACCGCCCGGGCGCGAGAGGCAACATCGGCACCGAGGCGGTCGCGAAGAGCGCGCCCGACGGCTATACGCTGCTCGTGACGGCGACCACGCTGGTGCAGAGCGCGGTGCTCCACAAGAGCGTTCCGTACGACCCGAAGGCGCTCACGCCGATCGCGCACGCCGCGGTTGGCAACCTCGCGCTCGTCGCGCATCCTTCGCTCGGCGCGCGCGCGGTGCAGGACCTGGTCAGGCTCGCCAGGGGCCAGCCCGGCAAGCTCAACTACGCCTCGCCGGGCAACGCGACGCCGCACCACCTTGCCATGGAGCTCTTCAAGCAGCGCTTCGGCGTGCAAGTGGTGCACGTGCCGTACAAGGGGACGGCGGGGGCGGTGACCGACCTGCTCTCGGGCCAGGTGCAGCTCATGTTCCTGCCGGTGCACGTGGCGCTGCCGCAGGCGCAGACGGGCAAGCTCGCGATGCCACCCTCGCCGGCGGCGGCGTCGAACTGTCCAACTCCGCAGGAATTGAAGACAGTCCCCGAGTCGGCGCTTGCGAGGTCCAAAGGGTACTCTCCGCGCTCAGGTCACTTCATGAATTTCCGTACCGGCGTCCGTACAGACATGCTCTCCTTCGTAAGTATTTGATTATTGGTGGGCGGTACTGGGATCGAACCAGTGGCCCCTGCTGTGTGAGAGCAGTGCTCTACCGCTGAGCTAACCGCCCGGCCGGACTGCTGCGCGGGACGCGAATTTTATCCTAGGTGGGGCGGTGCAGGTAGCGGCCGGCGGGCTTGCCGATCACGTTGCCGTTCTCGCAGATGAGCTTGCCGCGCAGGAAGGTCGCTTTCACTCGCGCCGACAGCTCGATGCCCTCGAAGGGCGTGTAGCCCTGCGTGGATGCGGAGTCCTGCGCGCGGATGGTCCACGTGTCGCGCGGGTCGACGAGCGCGAGGTCGGCGTCCAATCCCTCCGCGATATCCCCCTTGGAATTCAGTCCAAAACGCTTTGCCGGGTTGAAACTCAATAGTCTTGAAATAGCATTGAGTGAAAGCCCTCGTTTCATGCCTTCGGAGACGAGTGCCGGCAGCAGGTACTCGGTGCCGCCGAAGCCGGACTTGGCGAGCCAAATGTTGCCGAAGTAGCGCTTCGCCACTTTCATCTCGTGCCGGCAGCAGGCGTGGTCGCTCGAGACCCAGTCGATCTTGCCTTCGAGCAGCTTCTCCCATAGGTATTCGACGTCCTCGCGAGGTCGGATGGGGGGATTTACTTTTGCAAGAACTCCCGTTTTCGCTTTTATATCGAGAACCAGGTGCCCGATCGTCACTTCCCGCCGGAAATCGATGTGCGGGAAGACCTGCTGCATCTGCAGCGCCGCCTCGAGGGCTTTGCGCGAGGAGAGATGCAGCAGGTTGATGTTGAGGAGCGCCGTCTCGTTGGCGAGGTAGGCCGCGATGAAGACGGCGAGCCCCTCGGAGTGCGGCGGGCGCGAGGCGTGGTAGGCCGCGAGGCCCTTCAAGCTCGTCTTCTCGACGAGCTTCGTGTACGCCGTCATGATCTCGGCGGTCTCGCAGTGCATCGACAGGCTGATCTGCCGGGCGCGCTCGGGGTACTTCTCGCGCGCCTTCTGTACGCCGCGCATGACGAACTCGAAGTGCGCATAGTCGTAGCGCTCGCCCGGCGCGATCATGAGGAACCTGCTCTGGTCGTCCGAGCGGCCGTGCAGGCCGTGCGTGCCGTAGAACATGTAGATCTTGAACGACGCCACGCCGTGCCTGCCGACCAGCTCCGGGATCTCACGGATGTGGCGCGCATCCATCGGCGCGAGGTGGTAGCCGTAGTCGACGTGGAAGCGCTTCGCGGAGATCTTCAGCACCTCGGGGAAGATCTTTGCGTACGGCCCGCCCTTGTTCAGGTAGTACTGGCCGGTGCGGAAGTAGTTGAGCATCGTGGTGACGCCGCCCTGCGCCGCGGCGCGGCTCTCGCTCACCGCGTCCTCCTGCAGCGGCGAGTAGATGCCCGCGTGCATGTGGGCGTCGACTACGCCAGGGAATGCCAATTGGTTCTTGGCATCGTAGGTTTGCCTGGCGTCTTTCGACGGGATGTTTCCGGAAATCTTCAGAAACTTCCCGTTCGAAATGCCAAGGTCAAGAGCGTGAACCCCGTTGCCATGAGGTCTCACCACCCTGGCGTTCTTGATGAGCAGGTCGTACTTCATTTGCCCCAGTCCAGAAACTCTTTCAACGACTTCTCGGGCGGGTGTGCGTAGTTGGAGCGCCGGCTGACGTGCGCCATGCCGGCCAGCCGCCGCAGCTTCACCATCGTCTCGGCCTGCTTGGCGATCAGCGTGAGGCCGTTGACGATCGGCGCGCCGTCGATGCTGGCGCCTTTCTCGGAGCCGTAAAGCATCATCGGCAGGCCGCCCGCCGGCACGATGACGTCCGCGCCGGCATCGAGCAACTTGCGACACTCTTTTTCCCAGGCGGGTTTTAGTTTTTCAAACGCTTTTTGATTTGCAAAAGCATCAATAAAGTCGCTCACCATCCCGTTGACGGCGCGAACACCCACCACGCGGCGGTCCAGTCCATAGCGGACCACTTGATCCTCGTGCCAGGGGATGAAGACCGGGTTGATCGTGACCAGGCCGAGCTTGCGGCCGAGCGTGCAGGCGTGGAAGAGCGTGGTCTCGCCCAGGCCCAGCACCGGAATCCTCGCCACCGACTTCACCTCGGCGAGGCCCGCGTCCTGGAAGTGCGTGATCGCCATGGCGTCGAACTTCTGGCGCTCGGCCTCGACCGCGCCGCGCACGAACGCGCCGGCGATGCGGAACTCGGTGAGCGCGTGCGTGGTCGTCGCCGGCGGCGAGGTGGTGTTGAAGACGAAGCTCGTGCCCGGGTCGAGGATCCGCTTCAGGTGGCGCTCGACCTTGCGGATGTAGGGCGCCATGTGGACGCGGTCGGTCGCGCCCTGGAACCAGATTTTGATCTTCTTCATTTGAGGCTCACCTGCGGTAGCCACGTTGCGATCGGCGGATAGAACATGATGATGAGGATGAGCAGCAGGCAGCAGCCGATGAAGGGCATGCCGGCGAGGTAGATGTCCTTCATCGAGGTGCCCGGCGGCGCGACGCCCTTCATGACGAAGAGCAAGAGGCCGAAGGGCGGGGTGGTGTAGCCGACTTCCAGCGCGAGCAGCATGATCAGGCCGAACCAGGTGAGGTCGAAGCCGAGCGACTTGGCGAGCGGGAAGAAGATCGGCGCGGTGAGCAGCATCTTGGAAAGCGGGTCCATGAAGCTGCCGAGGAAGATGATGACGCCGATCATGATGAACACCATCTCGAGCGGCGTCACCTGGAACGAGATCGCCCAGTTCATGAGGCCGGAGGACGCACCGGTGAAGGCGAGCACCTGCGCGAAGGTCGCCGAGCCGAAGATGACGAGGAAGGCCATCACGGTCACGCGCAGCGAGCCCTCGAGCGATTTCAGGAAGGCCTTCACGGTCATGTCGCCGTAGCACGCGGCGAGCAGGATCACGGAGGCTGCGCCGAGCGCCGCCGCTTCGGTCGGCGTGCACCAGCCGACGATCATCACGACGACCGAGAAGACGATGATCGCCACCATCGGGATCACGTCGACGAAGACGAGGCGCAGCTTCTCGCGCCGCGAGACCTTGTCCGCGGTGTAGGCCGGCGCGGAGCTCGGGTCGACCACCGTCCAGCCCCAGATCAGGACGCCGTACATCGCGGCGAGGATGAAGCCGGGGATGACGCCGGCGATCAGCAGCGCGCCGACGTCGGTCTGCCCGAGCGTGGCGAGTAGCACCGTGAGCGCCGAGGGCGGGATGATCACCGCGAGCCCGCCCACGCCCATGATCGGCCCCAGCGACAGGTACTTGCTGTAGCCGCGGCGGATCATCTCCGGGGCCATCAGCCGCCCGAGCAGGGCGCAGGCGCCCATCGACGAGCCGGCGGGGCCGGCGTAGGCGGTGCCGCCGATCAGCGTCACGTAGGCGAGCCGCCCGCGCACGTTGCTCATCAGCTTGTCGGTGGCGTTGAAGCAGCGCGTGGCGAGGCCCGTGTGATAGAAGAGCTCCCCCATCAGCAGGAACATCGGGATCGGCACCAGCGCGAAGTTGGTCATCGCGCCGTAGCCGTTGTTGATCACCTGCGCGATGCCGGGACCGCCGCCCATGAACGTGATCGCGGCGATCACGTTGGTGAGGAAGAAGCCGATCGCCACCGGGATGCCGAGCATCATCAGCCCGAGGGCCGATCCGAACAGCAGAGCCGCCGCCCAGTACCAGGCCATGCTCAGGCGATGTCGGTCATCGGCGCGAGGAAGTTCTCGCGCCGCCAGAGGAAGCGCGCGAACTCGGCCGCCATTCCCAGGAAGGCGATCGGGATCCACATCACCACGAGCCAGCGCGGCATGTCGAGGGACCGCACGTCTTTCTCGGCGCGCACGTAGTCCTGCCAGGTGATGCCGAGGCCGTACCAGGCGAGCACGAGGCACACCGCGATGCAGAGGAGGCCGATCGCCACCGTGAGCCGGGCGCGCGCCTTCGCGCCGACGCTCATCAGCAGGATCTCCACGTAGATGTGGCCCTTCTCGCGCACCAGCCACGGCGCGCCCAGGCAGGGCACCATCAGCAGCGCGTACTCGGTGAAGGTGAAGAAGTGCGCCGAGCTCTGGTAGCCGAGATTCCTGAGCAAGACGTCCAGGCAGATCACCACCATCATCGCCGCCATCAGGAAGGCGGCGAACGCCGCCATCCCGAGGATGACGGCGTCGTACCCCTTACTTACATATTTCACTCAGGCGTGAAGAGCTTCACGACCCGATCATAGTTCTCCATGCCGCCCGCTTTTTCCATGCGCTCCTTCATGCGCGCGAGGCTCGCTGCGCGCGCGCCGGCGACGAACTTCTTCGCCTCGGCCGCCGACTGCGCCACGATCTTGATGCCGCGCTTGGCGAGCTCGGCCTCCTCGGTCTTCCAGAGCGCCTGCAGCGCTTGCAGGCTCGCGACCTCGTGCTCGGCCACGGCGCGCGCCAGGATCTCCCTCGTCTTCGGCGAGAGCGACTCCCACTTCTTCTGGTTCATGATGATCATGAGGTCGGTCTGGAAGAACTCGGGCTGGATGCGGAACTTGATGTAGCGATCCCAGTTCAGGTCCATCAGGCCGATCTGCGTCCAGCCCATCATGTCGACCGTGCCGCGCTCGAGCGCGGTGTAGATCTCGGTCGCATTGATGTTGATCACCGACGCGCCCAGGTAATTGGTAAGGAACGCGTTGTAGATCGCGTTGCCGCGGATCTTGAAGCCCTTGATGTCGATCGCGCCGGCCGGGGTGAGCTTGGGCTCCTTCGTCGACCAGAGGTGGAAGCGGATGCCGCTGTCCACCCAGCCGAGCAGCACCAGGCCGGTGCGCTTCTGGTGGATCTGGTTCAGCAGCTCGAGGCCGCCGTTCTTGCGCGCAGTCGGCCCGTCGATGCTGGAGGCGCTCACCGCGTCGCACTCGGGCACCGCCCCGGCATAGAAGGCGCAGGGCGAATACACCATGTCGACCACTCCGCTGCGCGCGGCGCCGGACTGCTCCATCATCGGGATCGCCTCGGGCCCGCCGCGCACGTTGATCGTGAACGCGCCGCCGGCCGCGGCGTTCGCCTTCTTCACGAACTCGAGGAAGCTCTTCGTATAGATGAGCGAGGCGGGAAAGACGTGCGTCGCCGAGATCGAGTCCTGCGCGATGGCGGGTCCGGCGCAGACTGCGGCGGCTACGGCGGCGAGAAATCGGCTGGTTTTCATGGTGACCCCCCTGTATTCTTGAATATTAGCGCATGGATACTGTTTACGCAGCGTTTGAGGCGGCGGCAAGAGCGCATTCGACGAAACCTTTTCTCTGCGATCCGGCGACCTGGCGGGACCTGAGCTATGCAGAGGCGCTCGGGCTCGTCGGCGGGATTGCGGCAGGCTATCGCGCACGCGAGGTGGGCAAGGGGCATCGCGTCTCCCTTTCGCTTCCAAGCACCCCTGAATTCGTCTTGCATTTCCTCGCACTGAATTCGCTTGGCGCGAGCGTCGTGCCGATCAATCCCGACTACCACCCCGCCGAGCGCGAGTACGTGCTATCGCATTCGGAGGCGGAAAAGGGCGATGTAGGAGCAAAGGAATGTGCATTGCTCTATACCTCGGGGACGACCGGAAAACCCAAGGGCTGCCTGCTCTCGAACGACTACTTCCTCGGCGCGGGCCGGCGCTACCTCGCCGAGGGCGGCCTGTGCACGGTGCGCGAGGGCGCGGACCGGCTGATCACGCCGCTGCCGCTCTTCCACATGAACGCGCTCGCGTTCTCGACCACCGCGATGATCCTGAGCGGCGGCTGCATCGTCCAGCTGGACCGCTTCCATCCACAGACGTGGTGGGAAAGTGTTCTGAAATCGAAAGCAACGATTGTTCACTATCTGGGAGTGATGCCGGCCATCCTTCTGGGCCTGAAAGAAAGCCCCCTGGAAAAAAAGCACACCGTTCGTTTCGGCTACGGAGCGAATGCAAACCCGAGAGATCACGCTGCATTCGAGAAGCGCTTCGGCTTCCCCCTGTGCGAGGGCTGGGCGATGACCGAGACCGGCTCGGGCGCGCTCGTCTGCGCGAGCCGCGAGCCCCGCTATGTCGGGACGAGGTGTTTTGGTTTTGTTCCTGACGATCTTGAAGTAAAGATCGAGGATGACAGTGGGGAACTGCTCGTCAGGCAAAAAGGCCCAGACCCGCGAAAGCGATTCTTCTCCGGCTACCTGAAGGACGAGAAAGCGACCGAGGAAGCCTGGCGCGACGGCTGGTTCCACACCGGCGACGCGGTGCGGCGCGGCGAGGACGGCGCGATGCATTTCGTCGACCGTCGCAAGAACATCATCCGCCGCTCGGGCGAGAACATCGCCGCGCTCGAAGTCGAAGCCGCGCTCGCCGACCATCCCGCCATCCAGCAGGTCGCCGTGATCGCGGTCCCAGACGATTTGCGGGACGAAGAAGTCATGGCCTGCGTGGTTCTGAACGAGAAATTTTCGCCCACGGGTGAAACGGCAACCTCCATACAGAAGCAATCCCTCGAAAGGCTTTCGTATTTCAAGGCACCCGGGCATGTGGCTTTCGTAAATTCGCTTCCGGTCACTGCGACCAACAAGGTCCAGAAGCAGAAGCTGGCGGATTTCGCGATCGAACCGTCACGGAAATTCGATCTCCGGGAAGGAAAGAAACGCAAGCAGCAAACCCGGAAAAGAATGGGTTATGAAGGCGTGGTTGTCGCCGCACCCGTCACGGTGCCTTACGTCAGGTATTCCATCCGGTCGGCTCATTGGTGGCTGGCGAGAGCTTTGCGTTTGCTTTTACAGGAATCGCATTTATCCAAGGGCGAGGTTGATGGACTCACGGTGTCCAGTTTTACGCTGGCCCCCGATACCGCAATAGGGCTCACGCAGCACCTCGGGCTCTCGCCGCGCTGGCTCGACCACGTGCCGCTCGGCGGCGCGAGCGGGGTGGTGGCGCTCAGGCGCGCGGCGCGGGCGGTGCAGGCGGGGGACGCAGAGGTGGTCGCCTGCCTCGCGGGCGACACCAACCACGTGGATTCGTTTCGCCACACGCTCGCCAACTTCAGCCAGTTCGCGCGCGACGCGGTCTATCCGTACGGGGCGGGCGGCCCGAACGCGAGCTTCGCGTTCCTGACCTCGCACTACATGAGGAGCACCGGCGCGAAGCGCGAGGACTTCGGCAAGCTCTGCGTCGCTCAGCGCGCCAACGCGCTCCGGTTTCCCCATGCTCTGTTTAAGAAGCCTCTCAGCATGGACGAGTACCTGGCGGCGAGACCCATTGCGGATCCGCTGCACCTCTTCGATTGCGTCATGCCCTGCGCGGGCGCCGAGGGCTTTCTGGTTTTGAGCGAGGAAAAAGCTTCCAGGCTGAAAATTCCTTACGCAAGAATCCTCGGGACGATAGAAAGGCACAACGCATTTCCCGAGGACCCCATCCAGATCCGGGGCGGCTGGGCGCTGGAGCGCGATGAGCTCTGGGCGCAGGCGGGCGCGCAGCCGGCGGACATGGATTTCCTGCAGGCCTACGACGATTACCCGGTGATTTCCCTCATGCAGATCGAGGACCTCGGCTTCTGCGCGAAGGGCGAGGGCGCGGCGTTCGTGCGCGCGCACGCGTTCACGCACGACGGCGACTTCCCGCTCAACACCTCGGGCGGCCAGCTCTCGGTGGGCCAGGCGGGCGCGGCGGGCGGCTTTCTCGGCATGACCGAGGCGATCCGGCAGCTCACCGGCGCGGCCGACGGCCGCCAGGTGAAGGACGCGAAGCTCGGGCTGGTGAGCGGCTTCGGCATGATCAATTTCGACCGGGGCCTGGGATCGGGCGCCGTGGTGCTGGGAAAAGCGTGAACCGCCCAAAGCGAAAAAATCCGATTCTCCGGACCCGGCTGCCGACGCTGCCGCCCGGAGCGCGCAGCCGGATCGCACTGGGCCTGACCGCCGCCGCGGCGGAAGGGCGCTTTGCGCTGCAGGCGTGCCGCGACTGCGGCTCGGTTCAGTATCCGCCGAGGGAGAGTTGTGGGGTTTGCCTGTCGGTTTCCTTGTCCTGGAAGTCCCAGGACGGGAAAGGCCAACTCATCTCTGAAACCACTCTGCACCATTCGAATGATCTTTTCTTTCGCGAGCGGCTGCCGTGGCGCCTCGGGCTGGTGAAGCTCGACGCCGGGCCTTCGGTCGTCGCGCATCTGCACGAAGCGATCCGCAGCTCGCCATCGCGGGTCGTCGTTTCCGCCCGGCTCGACCGCGCCGGGCAGGCTGTCATCGTTGCGTTTCCGGAGAAGGAGGCCGCCGTCATGGCCGAAGACGTGAGATTGCGAGAGTTCACCTGCGACCCCGCCAACCGCAAGATTCTGGTGACCGACGGAAAGACTGCTGTCGGTCAGGCCTTGGTCAGGCAATTCTCAGAGTTAAAAGCGGAAATCATCTGGGTCGGGTATGCCGAACCCTGGAAAAAGTTTCCGGGCTTCGACGAGCTCAAGAAGATCCCGCAGGTCACCCTGCTGCCGCTGGACGTCACCGACTCGAAGAGCGTGCGCGAGGTCGCCGCCGAGATCGGCGGCAAGGTGGACATCCTCGTCAACAACGCCGAGCACCACCGTGCCTTGGGCATCGCCAACCGCGCCGGCGTGGAAACGGCGCGCGCCGAGATGGACGTGAACTACTTCGGCCTCTTGCGCCTCGCGCAGGAGTTCGGGCCGGCGATGCGCTCGCGCGGCGCGGACGGCAAGGCGAGCGCGGTGGCGTGGGTAAACCTTCTCTCGATCTACGCGCTCGCCAACTTCCCGCCGCACGGCACCTTCTCGGCCTCGAAGGCGGCCGCGCACTCGCTCGCCCAGTGCCTGCGCGCCGAGATGCGCGCTGCCGGCGTGCGTGTGGTGAACGTCTTCCCGGGGCCGATTGACGATGAGTGGAATCAGTTGCTTCTTCCGCCCAAGGTTTCACCTTCGAATCTGGCCAAAGCAATAACGACTGCACTACAAAACGGAATCGAAGACGTATATCCGGGGGATGTCGCGCAGGAGTGGCTCGAGCGCTGGAGAGATAACCCGAAGGCGCTGGAAAGGGAACTTTCAGAATGACGGTTCTGACTTCATTCGTAAAAGATTTTGTATCGGGGAAGATTCGCGTCGTGGATCTCACGCAAACCCTGTCGCCCGACTTCCCGTCGATTTCGCTCCCGCCGGAGTTCGGCCAGGCCTGGCCGTTCCGCATCGAGGAGGTGTCGCGCTACGACGAGCGCGGGCCGGCGTGGTACTGGAACAACTTTTCCTGCGGAGAGCACACTGGCACGCATTTTGATGCACCGGTGCACTGGGTCTCGGGCAAGGACCTGCCCCGCAACGCGGTCGACACGATTCCTCCGGAGCGCTTTATCGGTCCCGCTTGTGTTCTTGATTGCGTGAAGGAGAGTGCCGCTGACGATGATTTCTTGCTTACCGCCGGATGGATAAAGAAATGGGAGAAAAAGCACGGCAAGATCCCAAAACACTCCTGGGTGCTCATGCGTACCGACTGGTCGAAGCGCACGGACCCGGTCGACTACCAGAACTACGACGAGGAAGGCCAGCACAGCCCGGGGCCGGACGTGGATGCGGTGAAGTTCCTGGTGGAGGAGCGCGACATCCTCGGCTTCGGCACGGAGTCGATCGGCACCGACGCAGGCCAGGCCTACCACCTGCGCCCGCCGTATCCCTGCCACACCTACATGCACGGCGCGGGGCGCTACGGGCTGCAGTGCCTCACAAACCTCGACCAGCTGCCGGCGACCGGCGCGGTGGTGATTGCCGCGCCGCTGAAAATTCGAAACGGCAGCGGCAGCCCGCTGCGCGTGCTCGCGCTGGTGGTAGGCTGATCCTCACATGACGATCAAGGGCAAGGCGTACATCGTCGGCGCGTTCGAGCATCCGACGCGCAAGGCGCCGGACAAGTCGGTCGCGCAGCTGCACGCCGAGATGGCGAAGGGCGCGCTCGAGGATGCGGGCCTCGCGCGCAAGGACGTCGACGGCTATTTCTGCGCGGGCGACGCGCCGGGCCTGGGACCGATGTCGATGCTCGATTACATGGGGCTGAAGGTCCGCTACATGGAGTCGACCGACACCGGCGGCTCGTCGTACCAGGTGCACGTGTCGCACGCCGCGCAGGCGATCGCGCAGGGCAAGTGCAACGTCGCCCTCGTCACGCTCGCGGGCCGACCGCGCTCCGAAGGCCATCGCGGCACCGCGCCGCGCGTCTGGAACCCCAACATGCCGGATGCGCCCTTCGAGGAGCCCTACGGCCTGGTGACGACCAACAGCTACGCGATGGCCGCGCGCCGCCACATACACGAGTACGGCACGACGAGCGAGCAGCTCGCCTGGGTCAAGGTCGCGGCCTCGCACCACGCGCAGTACAACCCGAACGCGATGCTGAAGGACGTGGTCACGGTGAAGGACGTGCTCGCCTCGCCGATGATCTCCGATCCCCTTCATCGCATGGACTGCTGCGTGGTCACCGACGGCGGCGGCGCGGTGATCCTCGCGCGGCCGGAGGTCGCGAAGAGCCTCAAGCGCCCGAAGGTAAAGCTCATCGGCGCGGCCGAAGCGTTCAAGGGGCAGGCGGGCGGCGACATCAACCTGACGTACACCGCGGCCGTTGTCTCCGGACCGCGCGCGTTCGAGGAAGCGGGCGTGACGCCCGCCGACATCGACGTCGCCCTGATCTACGACAGCTTCACGATCACGGTGCTGATCCTGCTGGAGGACCTCGGCTTCTGCAGGAAGGGCGAGGGCGGCAAGTTCGTCGCCGACGGCAATCTCATCTCGGGCTCGGGCAAGCTGCCCTTCAACACTGACGGCGGCGGCCTGTGCAACAACCATCCGGGCAACCGCGGCGGCATGACCAAGATCATCGAGGCGGTGCGCCAGCTGCGCGACGAGGCGCACCCGAAGGTGCAGGTGAAGGACTGCAAGCTCGCGCTCGCGCAAGGCTCGGGCGGCCAGCTCGGCACGCGGCACGTGCAATCGACGTTGATCCTGGAGCGCGAATGAGAAAAATTCCGGCGCCTTCGGTCAACCCCGAGAACAAGCCCTTCTTCGACGCGGCGGGAAACGGGAAACTGCTCTTGAAGTTCTGTAACAGCTGCAAGCGCTTTCACCACTACCCGCGTTCCCTTTGCCCCCACTGCTTCTCGGACAAGACGGAATGGCGCGAGGCGAAGGGAACCGGAACGGTCTACACGTATTCGGTGCTCAAGGCCGTGCAGGATCCGTACTGCATCGCCTACGTGACGCTGGAGGAAGGCGTGACGGTGCTCAGCAACATCGTCGACTGCGACTTCGACCGGCTGAACGTCGGCATGAAGGTGAAGGCGGTCTTCAAGCCGAGCGAGGGCGGCGCGCCGGTCCCGATGTTCGCCCCGGCCTGAAGGGAGTCTGCCAACTAGTTCATATCCTTAGGTTATTATAGCTTCCAGGGCTCTCCATTTAACCGGACCGCCAGGGGCGGCCGGCGGGTACGCGATCCAGGCTTGCCGGTTTGCCTCGTGAGGACGGAGGCATCGGTGGCGTCTTGCGCGGCCGGTGGCCAGCTACGATGTCTGCGTAGCGCACTGGCGCGTGCTGCGCCGCAAGCTCGAGCACTCGGTAGAACACCATTCCCCGGCTGCGGGAGTGCCGCCGATTGAAGCGGAACACGAACTCGTTGAGGTAGTCGTGCAGATGTGCGTGGTCGATGGCACCTTGGTGAGTGCCCAGAATCCACCGCTTGGCAAGCGATGCGACTCGATGCACGGCAGGCAGCAATTCCGCAGCTTGCTCATCGCCTCGAAGCCGGGCGGCGCGCTGACTGCGTGCTTCGTGGGTGTAGCCGCATCGGTCCAGCCCAAGGTAGCCTTTCCAGCCGTCCGTGACGACCGTGGCGCCTGGTTCGACTTGATCGCAGACGAACGCCTGCAGGGATGCAGCCGAGGCATCGGCCAGCGGCGCGATCCGGCATCGGCCGTAGCCGCGGGGTTCCTTGATCTCTACCGCGATGCCCGTCAACACCTTGTCGCCCCTGCCTTTACCGCGGCCGACACCGGGGTCTCGCCCGCCAATGTAGGTCTCGTCGACTTCCACGGTGCCGACCAGGCGCTCGCGCCCCGGGCGCACGAGCACGGCCCTCAGCCGATGAAGCATGGCCCATACGGTCTGATAGGAACCGACCTCCAGCGTGCGCCTCAGACTCAGCGCAGCGATTCCGTCCTTGCCGGTGGCGAAGAGCCAGCAGGCGGTGAACCACAAGGTCAACGGCGTACGTGTGCGGTCAAAAACCGTCCCGGCGGTGACGGAGCCACGCATGCCGCACGCGACGCACTTGAACCGCGCGTCGCCCAGTCGCCAGCCATTACGTCCCTGGCAGGCCGGACAAACGAAGCCGGCGGGCCAACGCAACCACTCAAGGTAGTCCAGGCAGTCGGCATCGGTTCGAAACCAAGCTTGAAACTCCCCAAGTGACCTTGGGTAGTGCTTCCCTGCGCGCGGATGGTCCATCCGCGGCAGTCTACCGCTCGGTCCGGTTAAATGGAGAGCCATGGGAAATTCAAACGCCCTGCGGGTCGACCTGTAACGGTTCTGGCGCGGTCTTGCGGGCCTGGAATTGGCGGCCTTGAGGTCGCGCGATGCTGCTTCGGCAGTCCCCTGGCCGCTCATGACGCTCACGGGGCTCATGACGCTCACGGGCAACCGCCTCCCCCCCCGGGTTGACACTGGATCCGATGTGCCGAGCTGAGGCAAAGCGCAGCGTAGCCCTGGCTGCAGCTTGGCCTTGCAGCGTGGAGTCCACCTGCGGCGCAGCGCCACCCCTGCTGCCGCCATGCAGCGCTGCCCGTGTTGATGTGTCTGGTGTCCGGCGAGGCTCAGCCGGCGTCTTGGCCGTCCTCGCGCGCCCGGCCCCTGGGCGGTGGCTGCGGATCCAGCCCCAGGTGGCAGAGGATCTTCTCGATCACCGGCCGCTCGAGGATGGCCGCGATGATCTTCAGCTCCCCGGCGCCGCAGTTCGGGCAGTGCTGCATGTCGATGTCGAACACGCGCTTGAGCAGCCGCGTCCAGCTGATGTGGTGCGGCCGGGCCTGAACCGTCTCGACTTCGCACTCGGCGGGCGCCGCGGCTTCGGTGTCCGCCTCTTGCACCTGTGGCTGTGGCCCGGGCGGCACCACCAGCGGGCGCAGCTTGGCGTTGGGTGCCAGCACGCCATGGAACCTGATGAGGTGCAACCGCGGCCGCGGCACCAGCGCGGCCAGCCGCTGCATGAATTCCAGCGGGCTCAGCACCAGGTGCGTGGTCCAGTCGCGCCAGGGCGTCTTGAGCTTGAGCTCTACCTGGCCGGCGGCGTTCAATTGCACCCGCTCGTCGGAAAGCGCCGGCCGCGTGATGTAGCGGCACAGTTGTTCCAGGCGCTTGCGGTCGTGGCCTCGCACCCGCACCGCGGCGTGCAGGCTGAAGCCGTCGATGTCGGCGCACAGCGGCTGGCGCGCCCGGTCCTCACGCGGCATCGCGCCTCGCAGGGTCAGCACCCTCTGCCCGGCGCGGGGCCCGAAAGCGATCCGGTAAGTGACAGCCGCCGCCTGCAGCTTCCGCAGCGTGCGCGCCTCCTCGCCTTCGGCATCCGGCTCGGCCAGCCAGGTCTGCCCCATGTCCTCGACCAGCACGCCGCGGCGCGTGAGCAGCTTCATCAGCCGCTCGATCACGATCTGCAGCAGCGCTTGCAGTTTCTCGTCGGTGGGCGCGCCCGCCTCGACGAAGGCAGGCGCGCCATCGGCACCGCAGCGGTACACGCCATCCAGCACCAGACAGTGCAGGTGGATGTTGAGGTTGGCCGCAGATCCGAAGCGCTGGATCAGCGTGACGGCGCCGCCCTGGCCTTCATCGGCCTTGAGCCCGGCGCCGTCCAGCAGATGGCGCGTGACCGCGCGCTGCACCACCTGCAGCACCGGCGTGACCAGCTCGAGCTGCGCGGCCAGCAGTACGCGCAGCGGGATCGGCAGCGAGAGCACCCACTGGCGCATCGGCACGTGCGGGATGACGTGGTCGACCAGGTGAGCCGCCGTCTGCGACATGCGCCGCGCACCGCATGACGGGCAGAACCCGCGGCGCTTGCAACTGAAGGCCAGCAGCTTGTCGTGGCCGCACTCGGCGCAGCGCAGCCTGAGGAAGCCATGCGCCAGGATGCCGCACTCGAGGAAGTCGTCGAATTCGTCTTTGACGAATTTAGGCAGCTCGGCGCCGGTGCTGGCCTCGGTGTGGGCGATGAAGCTGGCGGCGTGCTGCTGCACCAGGCGGTACAGGGCGCTCTGCTCCGGCCGGTGGCGCTCGTAGTGAACCGGGGCGCCATCGCAGTGCGCCCTCTTGGTCTGGTGAGCGTTGGCTTGCACGCGCTGGACATGGGGACTCTGGCGTGGGCCAGCGTCTCAGCGCGCGCGGGCCAACGCATCTGCCTTTGGGGGGATCGCCGGCTCCCGGCGCCACGCTACCGACCCGACTCCTCGGTCCGCATCCTCGGTGTTGCCATCGTGTCACTCTTGGAGAGCGCAATGCCGTCCACCACTTCGCTCAAACTGCCTGAAGCCCTGAAGGAAGCGATTGCCCAAGGAGCTGACTTTTACGGGAAGAACCCGAAGGAGCTTCGCACCGAGTTCCGGAAGTCGCTTGAGGTCTTCCTCGAGGTTTGCCGCGAGAAGGGCATCGAGCCTCGGCGCAGCTACTCCGGCAAGTTCAACCTGCGCATTCCGCCGGACCTGCACGAAAAGCTGGCCATCGTCGCGCAAGCCGAAGGCAAGAGCATCAACGCCCTGGCGCAGGAGGCCCTTCAGCACCGCATCGCGGCGTGACGCCGATGTTCGCGGATGGCCTGGGCACACTGGCGCGGTCTGTCGACGCACCACGCGCTTCAGACATGCGCGCACTTCGCCTGCAGACGGTCACCGGATGAGCCGATCCGGCTCCAGCAGATCGAACAAGGCGGCGGTCAGATGATCAACAGTCCTGAGGCAGTCTTTCACGCGTACATCCGGGCCGTTGAGTCGCTTGACCCGGAGGTGATGTTGCCGTTCTATCACCTGCCGAGCCTGTTCATCTCGCCCCAGGCCGTTCATCGGCTACCCGATGTCCACGCGGCGCGAGCGCTGCTCGCCATGGTCGTCGAGCAGCTGCGCGCGCAAGCCTATCGTCGTACCGAAGTGTCTGGTTTCAAGGTCTGCTCGCTCGCGTCCGGGCTCGCATCGTGCACGGGAGTGTTCGCACGCTTCAATTCGGCGGATCAGGAGATCGCGCGCCTTGGCTTCAGCTACACCCTGCGACAGACCGACGGGTCGTGGAAGAGCGTCGTCGCGCTCGTGCACGATCCGCTCGTGGCAAGCGCATAGACCATGCACTTCGCGGCACTGATCCAGCCTGCGTGGCCGAGAAAGTGGCCAAGTGTTCTCGCACAGGCGCTGCCGTCGACGAGGCACTCCCTGGTCTCTTGGCACCTGTCGCGCAAAGAGCGCGCCTAGGCTGCTCAGGGGGCGACGCCCCGCAAGCGCACCTTTGACTCGCAGTGCAGGGGTGTCGATCAAGCAATTTGCACCCCGGCCTCAAGACATTGCGTTCACTTGGCGCCGCGTGCTCGTATATAGTGGCTGCTTCCGCCCGTCGGCACTGCGCCTGGAGTGAGCCGTGAAGCACATCGAAGCCCAGCCGTTCCGCTACTCGTTCGATCCGGCCCGCACGGCCTTGATGATGATCGACATGCAGCACGACTTCGTCAAACCCAAGGGCTTCGGCGAGATGCTGGGCAACGACGTGTCGCTGCTCGAGCGCACGGTGCAGCCCTGCCTGCGCGTGCTGACGGCGGCGCGCAAGTCCGGCCTGCTGGTGATCCACACGCGCGAGGGGCATCGCCCCGACCTGAGCGACTGCCTGCCGTCCAAGCTCACGCGCGGGGGCAAGACCTTCATCGGCACGCAGGGGCCCATGGGCCGCATCCTGGTGCGCGGCGAGAAGGGCCACGACATCATCCCTGAGCTGTACCCGGTCGCCGGCGAGCCGGTGGTCGACAAGCCGGGCAAGGGCGCGTTCTGCCAGACCGATCTGCACATGATCCTCGAGGCCAAGGGCATCCGCTCGCTGATCCTGTGCGGCGTCACCACCGAGGTCTGCGTCAACACCACGGCGCGCGAGGCCAACGACCGCGGCTTCGAGGTGCTGATCGCCGAGGACTGCTGCGGCTCCTACTTTCCCGAATTCCACCGTGTCGCGCTCGAGATGATCAAGGCGCAGGGTGCCATCGTCGGCTGGATCTCGGATTCGGCCGCCGTCGTCGCAGCACTGCAGGCCTGAACCCCGATCCGGGCTGGCGCAAGGCTCGCGCATGTCGCACTGGCTGGCTGGACTCGACCGCGGTGCGCTGGTGCCTGATCGGGCACTGGGCCGGGTGCACAGCGTGTTCGATCGCGCCTGCAACGTCGCGCTCGACGACGGCCGCCTTCTCGGCCTGCTGGACCGCAGTGGCGCAAGCGCGCCGCTGGCGATTCGCCTCGACGTCGCCGGTGGGCTGCGCGCCCGGTTCGTGCCGGGCGAGCCGTTCTCGATCAAGGCCGGCGTCTGGCGCACGCGCGGCTGCCGCGGCGAAGTCGCCGCGCTGCCCGTGCAACAACCGCTGCCACCGGGCGACCTGCTTGCGCCGCCGCAGATTGCGGCCCGTCTCGACGCACTCGACCTCGCGCTCGCCAGCTGGCAGGCCGAGCGCGGCGCGACAAGCGATGTCGCCACACTCGCGACCGGTCTGGCCCAGGCCGTCGCGCAGCGTGAGGCGCCGGCGCTCGAAGCTGCCGCACAAGGGCTGATCGGCCGGGGCGTGGGCCTCACGCCAAGCGGCGACGACCTGCTGGTCGGAAGCCTGGCCGCACTGTGGCGGCTGGCGCGCGGCGACTCCACGCTGCGCCCGCTGCTCGCGTCCCTGCGCGCAAGCGTTGCGGTTCTGCTGCATCGCACGACGGAGGTCAGCCGGCACTACCTGGGCCTGGCGCTCGACGATCGCTTCGTGCAGCCGCTGGATGAATTGCGGCACGCCTGCCTGCACCAGGCGAGGCGTCCGGCCTGCACGCAGCCTGCAAGCGCGCGCTGGCCATCGGCGCCAGTTCGGGTTTCGACACCGTGACGGGTCTGGTCGCGACCTGCCGCGCCGCGCTCGCGCTAAGTGCCGCCCCAGGCGCAACGCCAAGTGCCACGCCAGTGCCGGCCTGGGCCGACGCACGAAGCACGCGGACGACACGACGAAGCATCGAACAAGACAGCCCACAGTGAAGAAGCGAGAGAGGCCGGCTTGAATCTGCACTGCAGCGTCTTCCCCAACCTGTACATGGACTCGGTGTCGCTGATGCAGGTGTCGGCGCGGCTTGCCGCGCTGCCGGGCGTGGCGCGCGCCTCGGTCGCGATGGCCACGCCGGCCAACATCGAGCGCATGCGCGACTCCGGTCTTGCGGTCGAGCTCGCGGCCAAGCCCAGCGATCTGCTGGTGGCGTGGATGGGCGAGGACGCGCAGGCCGAGGCCGTCCTGCAAGACGTGCGCATGTGGCTCGCGCCGGTCGACTCGCCCGCGGGCGAGTCGCAGGCCGCGCGCGTGCCGAGCAGCCTGGAGATGGCGCTCGAGGCACAGCCCGACGCCAACCTGGCGCTGATCTCGGTGCCCGGCCCCTACGCCGCGGCCGAGGCCTTGAAGGCGCTGCGCCTGGGGCTGAACGTCATGCTGTTCAGCGACAACGTGCCCGAGTCGCAGGAGGCCGTCGTCAAGCGCTACGCGAGCGAGCACGACCTGCTGGTGATGGGCCCGGACTGCGGAACCGCCATCGTGGGCGGCATGCCGCTGGGCTTTGCCAACCGCGTGCGGCCCGGCGCCATTGGCCTGGTGGCCGCATCGGGCACCGGGCTGCAGGAGCTGACCTGCGGCATCCACCATCTCGGCGAAGGTGTCTCGCAGGCACTGGGCACGGGCGGACGCGACCTGCACGAGGAGATCGGCGGCCTGAGCATGTGCCAGGGCGTCGCCATGCTCGCGCAGGACCCGGCCACGCGGCTGATCGTGCTGCTGTCCAAGCCGCCGGCGCCGTCGGTGGCGCGGCGCGTGCTGCAACAGGCGCGCGACTGCGGCAAGCCGGTGGTGGTGCACTTCCTCGGTGCCGACGCCGCACAGCTCGAGGCCCAAGGCTTCACTGCCGGCCGCAGTCTGCGGCACACGGCCGAAGCCGCGGTGGCCGCGCTGCGCGGTCGGGCCGTGCCAGCACAGGCAGCGCCCGACGCCGGGCGGCTCGCACAGGCGCTGGCGGCGGTTGCGCGCATGGCACGTTCGCAGACCGATCTGCGCGGCGTGTTCGCCGGCGGCACCTTTTGCTACGAGGCGCAGCTCGCGTTGCTGGCCCGCGGATTGGCCTGCGAGTCGAACGCGCCGGCCCCCGGCGCGCAGGCGCTGCGCAGCCGCGCGCGCGGCCACGGCCACTGCCTGCTTGACATGGGCGACGATGAGTTCACGCAGGGCCGGCCGCATCCGATGATCGACCCGACCCAGCGCGACGCACGCCTGACGCAGGACGCCGACGATCCCGCCGCGGCCGTCGTGCTGTTTGACGTGGTGCTTGGCTACGGCGCCAGCGCCGAGCCGCTGGCCGGCCTGCTGCCGCTGCTGGCAGCAGCGCAGGCCAGGGCCGCGGCCGAGGGGCGGCAGGTGCTCTTTGTCGCGCATGTCTGCGGCACCGAGCTGGACCCGCAGCCGCGCGACGCCTGCATCGCCGCGCTGCGGGCCGCTGGCGTGCTGGTGGCCGACTCCAACATGGAGGCGGCGCAGCTCGCCGTCGAGGCGGTGCATGCGGCGCGCACCCGGAATCGGGAGCCGGCATGAACACGCTGTTTGGGCAACAGCTCAGCGTGCTCGGCGTCGGTCTGGCCGGCTTTGCCGACAACCTGCGCGCGGCGGGCAGCCACGTGCTGCAGCTGAACTGGAAGCCCCCAGCCGAAGGCCACAGCGACGCCGGCTGGCGCCTGGCGCACCTGATCCGCGACACCCGCATCGAGGCGGCGAACCGCGAGGCCTTGCAGCATCTGCTGGACGCTCAGCCGGTGCTGGTCGACGTGCTGCCCGCGCGCGAGGCGCTGCCGGCGATGGCCGGCAGCCGGCGCCTCGTGCTGCATGCCGGGCCGCCCATTGCCTGGCGCGACATGTGTGGCCCGATGCAGGGCGCGATCACCGGCGCGATCCTGCTCGAGGGCTGGGCCGGCGACATCGAGGCCGCGACCGCGCTCGCCGCGCGCGACGCGGTCGACCTGCAGCCCTGCCACCACCACGCCGCGGTCGGCCCCATGGCGGGCGTCATCAGCCCGTCGATGCCGCTGTCGGTGGTCGAGAACCGCGCACGGGGCAATCGCGCCTTCAGCAACCTCAACGAGGGCCTGGGCAAGGTGCTGCGCTTCGGCGCCCACAACGACGAGGTGCTGACGCGCCTGCGCTGGATGCGCGACGAGCTGGCACCCACGCTGCGCCAGGCGTTGCGCGGCGCGAGCGAGATCGAGCTCAAGCCGCTGATGGCACAGGCGTTGCACATGGGCGACGAGGTGCACAACCGCAACGCCGCCGCGACCGGGCTGTTCCTGAAGCGGCTTGCGGCGCAGCTGGCGCGCCAGCCTCGCGGCGTCGGTGCGCTCGAGTTCATCGCCGCGAACGACCACTTCTTCCTCAACCTGTCGATGGCCGCCTGCAAGTCCATGCTTGACGCCGCCTCCGGCGTGCCGCACAGTTCGATGGTGACGGCGATGGCGCGCAACGGCGTGAACTTCGGCGTGCGCCTCAGCGGCACCGGCGAGCAGTGGTTCCAGGCGCCGGCAAATCCGGTCGATGGCCTCTTCTTCCCCGGTTACGGCGTCGAGGACGCGGCGGCCGACCTGGGCGACAGCGCCATCACCGAGACCGCCGGTGTCGGCGGCTTCGCGATGGCGGCGTCGCCGGCCATCGTCAAGTTCGTCGGCGGCACGCCGGCCGACGCTGTCGCCCACAGCCGCGACATGCAGCACATCACTCTGGCGCAGCACGCCGCCTTTACGCTGCCGGCGCTGAACTTCGCCGGCTCGGGCGCGGGCATCGACGCGCGGCGCGTCGTCGACCGCGGCATCCTGCCGGTCATCAACACCGGCATCGCGCACCGCAAGGCGGGCGTGGGCCAGATCGGCGCGGGGATCACCACCGCGCCGCTCGCTTGCTTCGTCCAGGGCCTGGCGGCCCTCGCGGCGCAACTGGAGTAGCGGCCATGGCGAACCCCACCGGAAGCAGACTGGCCTTGGTCGCGGTGGGAGGCAACGCGTTGATCCGCTCAAAGCAGGAGGAGAGCCTGCACCAGCAGTACGACGCCGTCTCGCATGTCGCCGAGCACGTGGCCGACCTGATCAGCGCCGGGTGGCGCGTGGTGCTGACGCACGGCAACGGGCCGCAGGTTGGCTTCATCCTGCGCCGATCGGAAATCGCCCAGGGCGAAGTGCCCATCGTGCCGCTCGATTTCGCGGTCGGCGACACCCAGGGCGCGATCGGCTTCATGTTCCAGAACGCGCTGGGCAACGTGCTGCGCAAGCGCGGTCTCGCGACACCGGTGGTGGCGCTGGTGACGCAGACCGTCGTCAATGCCCAAGACCCGGCCTTTGCGGCACCGGACAAGCCGATCGGCACGCTGATGACCCAAGCCGAGGCAGAGCGCCTGGCCGCGGCGATGGGCTGGCGCATCGCCGAGGACTCGGGCCGCGGCTGGCGCCGCGTCGTGGCCTCACCCAAACCCCTGCGCGTGGTCGAAAGTCCGATCGTGCGCAGCCTGCTCGATCAGGGCGTGCTGGTCGTGGCCTGCGGCGGTGGCGGCATCGCGGTGGTGCAGCACGCCGACGGCTCGCTGCACAGCGTCGAGGCGGTGATCGACAAGGACCGCGCCTCGGCGCTGCTCGCGATCGAGCTCCGCGCCGACCTGCTGCTGATCCCGACCGGCGTGGAGCAGGTCGCGGTGAATTTCGGCACGCCTCGGCAGCGCTGGCTCGACCGGTTCGCGTTGCCCGAGGCCGAGCAATTGCTGCGCGAGGGCCAGTTCGGCGCCGGCAGCATGGGGCCTAAGATCGAAGCCATGCTGTCGTACCTGCGGCAGCGTCCAGGGGGTAGCGGACTGATCACCACGCCCGAAGCCATCGGTCGGGCGTTGGAGGGCAGGACCGGTACCCATTTCCTGTCGAGCGAGTGAAAGCAACGATACGAGGAGAACTGCCATGAGCGATGCCACGGCCGGTTTCAAGCCCAGGCTCTGGGTACCCGGCGACCTGAATGCGTTTTTCGGTCTGTTCACGAACGTGCTGCTGAACGTGCTGGTGCTCACCAGTCTGACGCTGTACGTGGTGCAGATGCCGCCCGACACGGTGTATGGTCGCGTCCTGCCGGCTCTAGGCATCGCGCTGCCTCTGGGCAACCTGTTCTACGCGTATCTGGCGTGGAAGCTCGCGCAGAAAGACCGCCGCGACAGCGTCACCGCGCTGCCCTACGGGCCGAGCGTGCCGCACATGTTCATCGTCGTGTTCGTCGTCATGCTGCCGGCCTACCTGACGACCAAGGACGCCGTGCTGGCCTGGAAGCTGGGCCTGGTGTGGGCCTTCATCGTCGGCCTGATCGTGCTGCTGGGCGCCTTCGTCGGGCCCACCATCCGCAAGTTCACGCCGCGCGCGGCGATGCTCGGTACCCTGGCCGGCATCTCGGTGGCCTTCATCTCGATGCGGCCGGCCTACCAGATGTTCGACGGCGCGTGGATCGGACTCATCTGCTTCATGATCATCCTGCTCAACTGGGTCGGCAACGTGCGCCTGCCCTTCGGCGTGCCGGGCGGCCTTGCGGTGGTGGTGGTCGGCTCGGTGCGGGCCGGGGGTTCGGTCGCGCTGGGCATGGGCACGATGATGGACCCGGCCGGGGTCGGCAAGGCCATGGGCAACTTCTCGCTGCACCTGCCGGGCATCGGCACCGAGGTGTTCTCGGTGCCGGCGGCCACGGTCTGGCCGCTGCTCGTCACGGCGATACCGCTGGGCATCTACAACTTCACCGAGGCGATCAACAACGTCGAGTCGGCCGCCGCCGGCGGCGACGAGTTCGAGCTGCGCCCCGTGCTGTTGGCCGACGGCTTCGGCGCCATCATCGGCTCGCTGCTGGGCTCGCCCTTTCCGCCCGCGGTCTACATCGGGCACCCCGGCTGGAAGGCCATGGGCGGTCGCATCGGCTACTCGCTGGCCACCGGCGTCGGCGTGGCGGTGATGTGCTTCCTGGGCCTGGCGGCGCTGCTGCTGTCCATCATTCCGCTGGTGGCCATCGTGCCCATCCTGCTCTTCATCGGCATGGTGATCGGCGCGCAGGCGTTCCAGGCCTGCCCGCCACGGCACGCGCCGGCGATCGTGCTGGCGCTGATCCCCAGCATCGCCGAATGGGCCAAGACGCAGGTGGACGGCGCGCTCGGCGCGGCCAAGGTCAACCCCACCGCGATCCCGCCCGAGGTGATGAGCGGCATGGCGCAGAACGGCGTGCTCTACCACGGCATGTCCGTCACGGGCGGCGGCGCGGTGCTGGCCGGCCTGATGCTGGCGGCGGTGGCGGTGTTCGTGATCGACCGGCGCTTCAACTGGGCCGCGGTCTACGCGGCCGCGGCCACCGTGCTGTCGTTCTTCGGCTTCATCCACGCCGACCATCTGGCCGTCAACGCCTCGCCCTCGGTGAGTCTCGGCTACGGGCTGGCCACGCTGATGTTCGGCTACCTGGCGATGCAGCAGGCCAAGGAGACCGGCAAGCTCGACTGGTCCGCCGTCGACAACGACGAGGTCAAGGCCGGCTGAGCCGCCTCGCGCCCCGCTGAGCGCCCGCCGCGCCGCTCGGCCGGGGCACGGCGCGCGGGGGGGCTCAAGCCGCCTGCGGGCCTCGATTGCCCGCGATCAGGTTGGCCCCTGCGGGCGATTCGTCCCGCGCGCCGGCCAGCGTGTTGTGCGCGAAGGTGTTGCCCTGCACCACGCAATCGCGCGAGCCGCGCAGCCACACGCCCTGCCCGTGGTTGTTGATGGCCACGCAATCCAGGATCTTGGCGCCCGCCTGCGCGTCCAGCACGAAGCCCGCGCCCAGCGCCGGGTTGCCGGCGATGCGCTCGCCGCGATCGACATGCGGGTAGGGCTTGTGCTGATGCATGGGCACGCGGTCTACCGTGTTGCCGTCAGCCGTGCAGTTCAAGAAGCTGTTGCAATCGCCGCCCCACAGGCCGCCTTCGGCCGCTTCATGCACGGCGTCATGGGCAAGCTCAAGACGCCGGCCAAGCCGGCGGCGACCGCCTAGCTTCCTGCCGTCAGCCCCGGAAAATCGCGCGCTGCGCCAGGCCGCCGACGACCATCGCGGCGACGAACACGATCGACTCGATGCTGAGCGTGGCGAGCGCCGTCAGCGCCGGCCCCGGGCAGTAGCCCGCCGTTCCCCAGCCGATCCCGAAAATCGCCGCTCCCGCAACAATCGGGAGATCAATATCTTTCCGGGTTGGCAGTTCGAATTTTTCTACCAGAATCGGTTTTCCCCATCGGGTGATAAACCGAAAAGCAACCAAAGTAACTGCCACGGCGCCACCCATCACGAGCATCAGGCTCGCGTCCCATTCACCGGTGATGTCCAGGAATCCCAGGACTTTCTTCGGGTCGGCCATGCCCGAGACCCACAGGCCGATGCCGAAGAGGAAGCCCGCGCCGAGCGCCGAGGCGAGCGCCTTCATGACGCGACTCCTAGGAGATGGCGCGTGACGTAAGCGGCGAGCATGCCGGTGGCCATGAAGACGAGCACCGCGACGAGCGAGCGCGCCGACAGGCGGCCGAGGCCGCAGACGCCGTGGCCGCTGGTGCAGCCGCCGCCGAGGCGCGTGCCGAAGCCGACCGCGAAGCCCGCGAACGCCGCCCAGCCGGCGGGAAAGCCTTCACGCAGCGGCAGCGGCGCGCCTAGCGGGACAAATGCGGCCTGCCACGCGAGGCCGGCGAGCAGTAGCCCGGAGACGAACCACGCGCGCCACTCGGCTTCAGGCGGCGAGAAGATGCCGTGCAGGATCGTGCTCACCCCGGAGATGCGGCCGTTGGCAGCAAGCAGCCACACGCTCGCCAGCCCGATGAGTGCGCCGCCGAGCAGCGCGGAAATTGGCGTAAAGTTGTGCATATGATCTTCCGGCAGTTGTTTGATACGCAGTCGTCGACCTACACCTACCTGCTCGCCGATTCTGCCACGCGGCAGGCCGTCCTGATCGATCCGGTGTTCGAGCATGCGCGGCGCGACGCAGCGCTGATCGAGGAGCTGGGCCTGAAGCTCGTCTGGATGCTCGAGACGCACGTGCACGCGGACCACGTCACCGGCGCCTGGCTGCTCAAGCGGCGCCTGGGCTCGATGATCGCGCTGTGCGGCAAGAGCGGCGCGAAGGGCGCCGACCGGGAGCTGGAGGACGGCGAGACCGTCGGCTTCGGGCGGCGCGCACTGGAAGTGCGCTGCACGCCCGGGCACACCGGCGGCTGCGTCACCTACGTGCTCGACGACCAGACGATGGCCTTCACGGGCGACGCGCTCCTCATCCGCGGCTGCGGCAGGACCGATTTCCAGGAAGGCGACCCGCGCGCGCTCTTCCAGTTGGTGCGCGAGCGCGTGTTCTCGCTGCCCGGCCATTGCCTGCTCTATCCGGCGCACGACTACCGCGGCCTCACCTGCTCGAGCGTGGGCGAGGAGAAGATGTACAACCCGCGCCTCGCCGAGTCGGTCGGCGTGGGCGACTTCGTCGGCTACATGACGCATCTCGGCCTCGCGCACCCGAAGCTGATGGAGCAGGCGGTGCCGGCCAACCTGCGCTGCGGGAGACCCGAGCGCGAGGTGCCCGCCGACGAGCACCAAGACCGGGCACCGCTCTCCTACACCTTCGCCGGCATCTGGGAGCTGCAGCCCAACTGGCTCGAGGAGAACCTGAATTCCGTGCAGGTCATCGACGTGCGCGAGTCGGATGAATTCACGGGTGCATTGGGGCACGTTCCTGGAGCTCTCTTGATTCCTCTCGGAAACCTCCTGAAAGAGAAGGAAAAAATCTCGAGTGCCAAACCCATCGTAATCGTCTGCCGCTCGGGCGCGCGCTCGGCGCAGGCGACCGTGCTCCTTCGCAACGCCGGCTTCCAGAAGGTCGCCAACCTCGCCGGCGGCATGCTGCGCTGGCGCGCGCAGCGCTTCGCGGTCGCTGGCGGCACCGACTAGCGGCTCGATGACGGTACGCACCCGCTTCGCCCCGTCGCCGACAGGGTTCCTGCACATCGGCAGCGTCCGCACCGCGCTCTTCTCGTGGGCCTATGCGCGCCGCCACGGCGGCAAGTTCGTCCTGCGCATCGAGGACACCGACACCGAGCGCTCCACCGTCGAATCGGTCGCCGCGATCCTCGACGGCCTCAAGTGGCTCGGCATCGACTGGGACGAGGGCCCGTTCTTCCAGATGAAGCGCCTCGCGCGCTACAAGGAAGTGGCGGAGCAACTCATCAAGGACGGTTTTGCCTACAGATGTTGGGCTTCGAAAGAAGAACTTGAAGAACTGAGAGCCGTACAAAGAAAAAAGGGCGAGAAACCCCGGTACGACGGGCGCTGGCGGCCCGAGCGCGCGCAGGTCGCCGGCCTCAAGCCGCCGAAGGACCAGCCCCATGTCGTGCGCTTCCGCACGCCGGAAGAGGGCACGGTCGGCTGGAACGACCTCGTCAAGGGGCCGATCGAGTTCCCGAACGCGGAGCTGGACGACCTCGTGCTGCTGCGCGCCGACGGCGTGCCCACCTACAACTTCGGCGTCGTGGTCGACGACCTGGACATGAACATCACCCACGTGATCCGGGGCGACGACCATGTCAACAACACGCCGCGGCAGATCCATATCTTCCGGGCGCTCAGCAAGACGCTGCCGGGCTTCGGCCACATGCCCATGATCCTCGGCGCCGACGGCGAGCGTCTCTCCAAGCGCCACGGCTCGGTGAGCGTGCTGCAGTACCTGCAGGAAGGCTTTATGCCCGAGGCGCTGCTGAACTACCTCGCGCGCCTGGGCTGGTCGCACGGCAACGACGAGGTCTTCTCGCGCGAGCAGCTGGTCGAGTGGTTCGACCTCGCGCACGTCAGCCGCTCGCCCGCGCAGTTCAACCCGGAAAAGGCGCTGTGGCTGAACCAGCAGTACCTGAAGAAGGCGGACGACGTGCGCCTCGCCGGGCTCGCCGGCATCGTGCTCGAGGACATGGGCATCGACCTCAAGGCCGGGCCGCCGCTGGAGAACGCGGTCGCGATCCTCAAGGACCGCGCCAACACGGTGGTGCACCTCGCTGAGGACGCGCGCATGTTCTACGTCTGGGAGCAGACCCCGGAGCGCGACATCGAGACCCAGGTCAGCACCAAGGTACGCCCCGCGCTGCAGATGCTGAAGGCGAAGCTCGCGCAGGTCGCTTGGGACCGCAAGTCCATCGGCGCCGCGATCAGCGAGGTCGCGAAGGCGAGCGGCATGAAGATGCCCGAGCTCGCCATGCCGGCGCGGCTGCTGCTCACCGGGCGCACGCAGACGCCGTCGCTGGACGCGGTGATCGAGGTGCTGGGACGCGAGACGGTGCTAAAGCGTCTGATCGTGTAAGGCGCGGTGTATAATTCGCGCCCTTGCGTGGGGGTATAGCTCAGCTGGGAGAGCGCTTGCATGGCATGCAAGAGGTCACCGGTTCGATCCCGGTTACCTCCACCACCCAAGCCAGGAAATAGAGCTAGACCCCATCGTCTAGAGGCCTAGGACATCGCCCTTTCACGGCGGTAACCGGGGTTCGAATCCCCGTGGGGTCGCCACACTGGTAAATGCGTTTAAGGAAAGCGTTTTGAACCGCCCCGAATTTCCCGGAGACTCCGAACTTTGAGAGGATGGGGTCATGGGAACAGCAACGTCGAAGCGGTATCCGGAGGAAGTCCG